>Ga0209737_10002534_pt1 | contig 12800 bp, 11 predicted proteins | sample TergutCu122P3_FD_187284 | JGI IMG/M metagenome (GOLD analysis project Ga0209737, IMG submission 187284) | Cubitermes ugandensis P3 segment gut microbial communities from Kakamega Forest, Kenya - Cu122 P3 (SPAdes) (version 2) | ecosystem: Host-associated > Arthropoda: Insects > Digestive system... | reverse complement strand
TTGTTGCCGGGCCCGGCCAGACGCTGCTGTCAGCGGACTATTCCCAGGTGGAACTGCGCGTGCTGGCGCATATGTCGCAAGACCCCGCCCTGCTTGAGGCCTTTCGCCAGGGCGTGGACATCCATGTCCGTACGGCCTCGCTGCTCTATGATGTCCCCCTGGCAGCAGTCAGCCCGGAGCAGCGCCGTAGCGCAAAGACTATCAACTTTGGCCTGCTGTACGGCATGGGAGCGCAAAAACTGGCTCAGGAGCTAAACGTGCCGATGACGGAGGCCAAAGCCTTCATTCAGCGGTATTTCAGGCGGCTAGGCAGCTTGAAGGACTTTTACGACAGCATTGAAGCAAGCGCCAAAGAGCACGGCTATGTAACCACCCTGGCCGGACGCCGCCGCCTGCTGCCCGACATTCATTCCCAAAACCAGCAGCACTTTGCCCTTGCGCGCCGGCAGGCCATCAATACCGTCATCCAGGGCAGCGCGGCGGATATCATCAAGCTGGCCATGCTGGCGGTTTTCCATGACCGGGAGCTTGCCCGCATGCAGGCCGGCCTGATCCTGCAAGTCCACGACGAACTACTGTTGGAACTGCCCCACGAGCATGCCCAGGCCGCCGGGGAGCGGGTGGCCGAGCTGATGCGTTCCGTGCGGCCCGCAGGCGTGGAGTTCTGCGTGCCGCTGCTGGTCGATTGGGGTTATGGCTCCAACTGGGCGCAAGCGCATTAGGGCAGGTCGCCAGCTTGATCTGTATTGCGAGTGCCGTTAAACTGGGCCGGGATCGTTCTGATAACCAGGCGACCTCGTCCCGCAACGGATGGATTGCATCATCACATACTCATCAACACAAAAGGAGTTAAAGTTATGAAAGTATCAAGTTTTTTGTGTTTGATATGCGCAGCCATGCTTTTGGCCACAGGACTCACCACCTCCGATGCTTCGGCCGACAGCCGTAAACGGGATCAGGACGGCTACATTCTCGGCGGCTACGGCGACAACGATCCGGGGATTTTCCGCCCCTCCAAGGGCGGATTTCAAGCCAAGGAAGTCCCTTTCGTCCGAAGCGACGGAAAACGTGACCAGGACGGCTATATCCTGGGCGGCTACGGCGACAACGATCCGGGGATTTTCCGCCCCTCCAGAATGAAATAGGCCTGCCCCCCTGACCAACACATCAGCGCCGCCCCTTCAAGGGGCGGTTTTGTTTGGCTCTGTAGCTACAATGCAAGCGCGGCGCGTTCCGTGCGCATATGACGCCACATTGCATGCAAGCCGCGCGCAAAACTCGCCTTGCCGTTCCTCGGTATTTCATATACGTTTCAATAATTATGTCATAAACGCTGTAGGCATAGCCCGCTATGCCTGCGGGACGCGGTTGCCCCAGGATACTGGAGAATGTTCATGAAAATACCTCTGCCGCATCTTTTTGCCGTTTCCTGCCTTGCTCTGGGGCTGCTTGTCGCCTGTTCCGACGGCTCCAAAGGACCAATGGGCATGCCGCCGCCGCTGGTGACAGTCTGGGAAGTCACCCAGGGCGATGCGCCCTATCCCGGCCAGTATCAGGGGCAGACCCAGGGTTCGCGCGCGGCGCAGGTAGTTGCCCGGGTGCAGGGCGTCATTCAGAAACGCGTATATGAAGAAGGCGGCATGGTGGACGCAGGCGACCTGCTCTTCCAACTGGAACCGGATACCTACAAAGCCGCGGTGGAAAGCGCCAGGGGCGCGCTTGCCCAGGCCGAAGCCCAGTTTGACAGGGCGAACCGGGAATGGGACCGCATCCGTCCCCTGTACGCGAAGAACGCCGTCAGCCAGAAAGACCGCGACAACGCGCTTTCCGACTACAACGGGGCGCAAGCCAACGTGGTGGCCGCCAAAGCCGCACTGCAAACGGCGCAGATCAACCTCGACTATTGCTCCGTGCTGTCTCCGGTCAGAGGTCTTACCGGCAAGGAAGCCTATACGGCTGGCAACTTCGTGACCAACGGACAGGTGCTGACCACCGTGAATCAGGTGGATCCTATCCATGTGAATTTTTATGCGCCCAGCGCCTTTGTCATGCGCCTGAAACAACTGGAACTGGAAGGGCGCCTCACCATGCCGCAAGAGGGTTTCAACGCGCGCATCCGCCTGCTGAACGGCATCATGTACAAACATGAAGGTCGCGTAACCTTTATCGACAAACAGGTTGATCCGGCTACCGGCGCCGTCAGGATGCGCGCGGAATTTTCCAATCCCGAAGGCCTGGTGCTGCCCGGCCAGTTTGTACGCGTCTTCATTGACGGAGCCATGCTCAAGAACGCCATCCTCATTCCTCAAAAAGCCGTGCTCCAGACCCAGAAAGGCGATTTGGTCATGGTGGTGAACAAGGAAAACACGATTGAAGCCCGTCCGGTGCAGTTGGCTGACGCCATCGGGAAAAATTTTCTGGTGGAAAAGGGCCTGGCTGCGGGGGAGCGCATTGTGCTTGAGGGCGTTCTCAAAGCCCGGCCCGGCCAGCCCGTGCGCATAAACGACGGCAGCCGGACGCCTCCTCCCGGCACTGCCGTCCAAGAACAGGCCAAGCCAGGCGCGGGGCAGGGCAAATAGCCATGGCAAAACAGGCATCCCACAACTTTTTTCTGGATCGGCCGATCTTCTCCACGGTCATTTCCCTGCTGATCCTCCTGCTCGGCACGCTGGCCATCAAAGCTCTGCCTGTGGCGCAATATCCGGAACTGGTGCCTCCGCAGGTAACGGTTTCGGCCTCGTATCCGGGCGCGTCCGCGGAAACCATCGCCCAAACCGTTGCCGCCCCCCTGGAGGTGCAGATCAACGGCGTGGACAACATGCTCTACATGACCTCCGTCAGCTCCGGCGGCAACGGCAGCATGGCTATCAACGTTTTTTTCAAGCAGGGCACGAATCCGGACATGGCCCAGGTCATGGTCAACAACCGGGTGCAAATCGCCAGCGCGCAACTGCCCGAGGAAGTGCGCCGCCAGGGCGTTGCCGTGCTCAAAAAGTCTCCGGCCATCCTGCTTATCGTGGCCCTGACCTCTCCGGACGATCGCTATAACGAGCTGTATCTGCACAACTATATGCTGCTGAATGTGCTGGATGAGATCAAGCGCACCCCCGGAGTGGGCGATGCCTCCATCTTCGGCTTGCTTGATTATTCCATGCGCATCTGGCTGCATCCCGACAAACTGGCAAAATACAGGCTGACCCCGGCGGATGTGCAGGCCGCCATCCAGGACCAGAATGCCCAATTCAGTCCCGGGCGCCTCGGGGATTCGCCCGCTCCCGGGGACACGGAACTCAACCTGCAGGTGGATACCGCAGGGCGCCTTGTCAGCGAGGAAGCATTCCGCGACATCGTCATCCGGGCCGAAGCGGACGGCACGCTGCTGCGCCTGGGGGATGTGGCCCGTGTGGAACTGGGCGGCAAGGATTATTCCGTCGCTACCCTGCTCAACGGCAGACCGGCGCGTATGATGGGGGTCTATCTCGCCCCTGGGGCCAATGCCCTTGCCACGGGAGATCGGGTGCATCAAAAGATGGCGGAACTTGCCAAAAGCTTCCCCGAAGGCATCAGCCATGCCATTCCTTTTGACACCAACAAATTCGTGCGCATCTCCATCAAGGAAGTGCTGCATACCCTCGGGGAAGCCATGCTTCTGGTCTTCCTGGTGGTGTATCTCTTCCTGCAGAGCTGGCGGGCCACGCTCATTCCCTGTCTCGCGGTGCCTGTCTCCATTATCGGCGCCTTTGCGGGCATGTATGCGCTGGGCTTTACCATCAACACCCTGACCCTGTTCGGGATGGTGCTGGCCATCGGCATTGTGGTGGACGACGCCATTGTGGTGCTCGAAAACGTCGAACGCATCATGGCGAAAGAAAAATTGCCCGCCAAGGAGGCCACGGTCAAAGCCATGCAGGAAGTCACCTCGCCGGTTATCGCCATCGTGCTGGTGCTCTGCGCGGTCTTCCTGCCCGTTGCCTTCATGGGGGGCCTGGCCGGCGAAATGTACAAGCAGTTCGCAATCACTATCGCCATTTCCGTGGTGATTTCCGGCATCGTGGCCCTGACGCTCACCCCGGCGCTGTGTGGCCTGCTGCTGAAACCCCATACCCACCACGAGAAAAAACCCTTCTTCTTCACGTGGTTTAACAACGTTTTCGCCACCATTACCCGCCGCTACGTGCGCATCGTGCGCTGGCTGAAGAGCTCCGCCCTGCGGGCCCTGTGCCTGTTCGTGCTCATGCTCGTGGCGCTCTCCGTTTTGATGAACCGGGTCCCCACCGGCCTTGTGCCAAGCGAAGACCAGGGCTATATCATGACCCTGACCATTTTGCCTGACGGCGCGGCCCTGCCGCGCACCCAGGCCGTGCAGAACAAACTCAATGCCGCCCTGCAGGCCATGCCCCAGGTAGAAAGCATATCCACCATCAGCGGCCTCGACCTCACCACCTTTTCCGCCAAAAGCAATTACGGCGCGCAATTCGTCATCCTTTCCGACTGGAATCAGCGGAAAAAACCCGAAGATTCCAGCGAAGCCATTGCCCGCAGGGTTTTCGGCATCGGCATGCAAACCCCTGAAGCCATACTCCTGGGTCTGAACCCGCCTCCCATTACAGGCATGAGCACCACCGGCGGTTTTGAGGGCTATATCCAACAGCGGGGCGGCGGTTCCCTGGAGGAACTGAACCAGTGGTCCACAAAACTTGCCATGGAAGCGGCCAAGCGCCCGGAACTGGCGGGAGTGCAAAACCTTTTCACCTTGAACGCGCCCTCGCTTTTCCTGAACCTGGATCGGGAGCGCTGCCGCGCCATGGGGGTGAACGTCAGCGACGTCTTCAGAGCCCTGTCCGCCACTTTCGGGACAGGGTATGTAAATGATTTCAATATGATGGGGCGAACATTCCAGGTGCGCATGAATTCCGACGCCGAATACCGCATGACCCAGGAACACCTGAGCGAGGTGCATGTACGCAACAGCAAGGGGGAAATGATTCCCATTACAGCCATGATGACTATTGAACGCCGGGTGCTCGCGCCGGTGGTGGAACGCTTCAACGTGTTCCCGGCCGCGCGTATTATGGGCGGGCCGGCGCCCGGCTACACCTCGGGGCAGGCTCTTGGCGCCATGGAACAACTTGCTGCGGAGGTGCTCCCCCCGGAATATGTGCTGAACTGGTCCGGCCAGGCTCTGCAGGAAAAAATATCCGGCACCGCCACAACCATGGTCTTTATGCTGGCCGTGCTCATGGTCTTTCTTATCCTGGCGGCCCAATATGAAAGCTGGTCTCTGCCGCTGGCGGTGCTCACCGCTGTGCCCTTTGGGGTTTTCGGGGCCATTGCCGCCATCTGGCTGCGCGATCTGGCAAATGACGTGTATTTCCAAGTCGCCCTGATTACCCTGGTCGGCCTTGCGGCCAAAAACGCCATCCTCATCGTGGAATTCGCCGCCGAGGCCTGGCGGGAGGGCCGCACCCTGGATGTGGCCGCACTGCGGGCTTCACGCCTGCGCTTCCGGCCTATTATCATGACCTCCCTGGCCTTCATCATGGGCTGCCTGCCGCTGGCCATCAGCAGCGGCGCGGGCGCCAACAGCCGTCACGCCATCGGCACGGCGGTCGTTGGCGGCATGCTCGCAGCCACCTGCATCGCCACCCTGTTTGTCCCCTTCTTTTTTAAAAACATCATGGTGCTTTCGCAAAAATTCTTTGGCACGCGCCGTGAGGACGGTACACAATGAAACGATTTGCCCCGTTTTTTGCCCTGTTCGCGGCGCTCTGCCTGTCTGGCTGTTCCCTGGCCCCAAAATACGAGCGCCCGGATATGCCCCTGCCCGCCGCGTGGAACCTGCCCGAACAGGCGCAAAGCCCCCTTGCCGAGCAATGGTGGACGCGCTTCAACGACCCGGCGCTGGACGCCCTGGTGGCAGAAGCCCTGCAAAAAAACCAGGACCTGGAACAGTCGCTTGCCTCGGTAAACTCCGCCCGTGCCCAACTCGGCGTGGCCACATCGTTTTTGTTCCCCTCCATCGGGATTGACGGCGGCTGGCGGCTGAACAGCATGTCGCTTAAAGGCCCCACCCCTGTTTCCCCCAGCATGGATCGGGTGCAGCCCGCCTACAGCGGCGGCCTTTCCACGGCTTGGGAACTGGATTTCTGGGGAAAATACCGCAATACCTATACAGCGCTTTCCGACATTCTGCTTGGCTCTCAGGCCGCCCATGTCGGCCTGCGCCTGACCACCTCCGGCGCAACGGCCAGAAGCTATTTCGCCCTGCTGGCGCTTGATTTGCAGCAGGAAATCGCCGAACGGACCGTAAAAACACGCGAAGACGCCCTGCGAATCTATACCGACCGTTTCAAGGCGGGCGACATCACCGAGCTTGACTGGTTGCGCGCCAAGGCCGAAGTGGATGTGGCGCGCGTTTCTCTGCATGAAACCCAGGCTGCCCGCGAAGCTGCCGAAGCCTCCCTGCTGACCCTCGTCGGCCGCTCGCCCCGCGACATCATGCTCGAACGCACGGAACGCGGCAAAGCAATCCACCTCATACCTGCCGCGCCCATTCTACCCGCCGGCATTCCTTCACAGCTTCTGGAACGCAGACCGGACATCCGCGCGGCCGAATATGCCCTTATGGCCAGTAATGCCAATATCGGCGCAGCCCGGGCCGATTTTTTTCCCTCCATCTCCCTGACCGCCGCTTTCGGCACGCAAAGCTCGCACCTGCGAAACCTGTTTACCGTGGCCACGGGCACGTGGGCATACGGCATCCAGGGTTCCATGCCCATTCTTGATTTCGGGCGCACCTGGTGGAAGGTCAAAGACGCCGAGGCCCAAAAGCAAATGGCCCTGGCCGTATACAACAAGACCGTACAAAACGCGTTTTCCGATATCCGCACCGCCCTTGTGCAGCAAAGGGAAAGCGCGGAGATCGTCAAAAGCTACACGGCCCAGGTGGACAGCCTGTTTAAGGCGGCTGATCTGGCCCGGGTACGCTATGACAACGGCTATTCCTCCTACCTGGAAGTGCTGGACGCCGAGCGCCAGCTCTTTGGCGCGGAAATGCAGGCCGCAACGGCCCTTGCCAGGCGCCTGAACGCCATTGTTGATGTGTGCATGGCGCTTGGCGGCGGATGGGAAGAGCCCGATGCGCCGGAACAGGACGAAGACGACGTCCGGCCCGAAACGCAGCCCTCAAAGAAAAAAAGGAAAAGCAAGTAGTACGCAACGGCGGATCAGGTTATATCCAATATTCTTTGACCACATCCCGTTCCGCTTCCAGGCATTCCAAGGCTGCCGAAGGAAGCAGAAAATGTATGTCCAGGCCTGCCGCAAAGCGGCGGCGGAGAAGCGAAGCGCTGATGTCAAGGCGCGTCAGGGGCACATAGTGCAGGCATGTGCCTCCGGGCAATGCAAAGGCTCTGGCGTACGGCAGTTCCGCCATCTGAAGCGCAGGCTCAGGGGGGCAGGGCACTGCTTCCGGCCAGTTTTGGCGTACAGCCTGTATAAAGCGTTCCTCACCCGCGCCGTCGCGCGGCACTGCCACAAAATCGGCCAGCCGCGGCAATTCCAGCCCGTTGCGCCACTGGGGCAGAGTCCAGAAATCTTCACAGCCGAGAATGAAAAAATGCCGCGCATCCGGCTGCCTGGCAGCGTAATCCCGCAGGCTGTCCCAAGTGTACGAAGGACCTGCACGCTCGCCTTCCATGGGATTGATCCGCAACCCGGCAAGTCCCAGGATGGCGGCCCGCAGCAGTCGCACGCGCAGATCAAAGGGCAGAATGCCTGTGGCGGGCTTGTGCGGCGGCAAGGCGCAAGGCAGTAAATCCACATAGCTCAGGGCGAGGACTTCACGCATCTCCAGAGCCAAGCGCAAATGCCCGATATGCACCGGGTTGAAGCTGGCTCCCAAAATGCCGATTCGCAACGGGGTATGCATCTTTGTCTCCGGCGGGCAGGGACCCTCATGTCTCCGACACAGCGACGATTGTATGGTCACGAACGCAAACGCCAGCCTTTCACCCCCGCACCTGCCCCCGGCCGAGCACAACAAATTTCGTGGTCGTCAGCTCTTGTACGCCCATGGGCCCGTAGGCATGCAATTTTGAAGTGGAAATACCAATTTCCGCGCCAAGGCCGAGCTCGCCGCCGTCATTGAAGCGCGGGGAGACATTGACGCCCACCATGGACGCGTCCGCCTCGCGCAGAAAACGCATGGCATGCTCATGGTTGTTGGTGCAGATAACCTCCGTATGTTGCGAACCGTAGCGGGCGATATGATCCAGGGCCAGATCCAGACTGTCTACCACGCAAACCGCAAGGATGAGATCAAGAAATTCCTGCCCCAAATCTTCAGGACGCTGTGGCCGCGCGCCAGCCCCCAGCAAAGGCAACGAGCGCGGACACGCGCGTAATTCCACGCCGGCCCGGCCGAGTTTTTCACTCACGCGGGGCAGAAAATCCGCCGCCGCGTCTTTATGCACAAGCAGGCACTCCAAGGCGTTGCATACGCTCGGACGCTGGACTTTGCCATTGTATACGATATCCAGGGCCTGATCCAAGTCGGCGCCCGCATCAATAAAGGCGTGGCAAACGCCTACGTAGTGCTTGAGCACCGGCATGCTGGCCTGCTCCGCCACGGATCGGATGAGCTGTTCACCGCCACGCGGGATAAGCACATCGATGTATTGATCCATCTTGCACAACAGGCTCACGGCGGCTCTGTCGGTGGTCGTCAGTATCTGCGCGGCGTCCGGCGGCAGTCCGGCAATCTTCAAGGCCTCGTGCAGCAGGGACGCCAACGCTGTATTGGAATGGATGGCTTCCGAGCCGCCGCGCAGCACCACGGCATTGCCTGCCTTGAGGCATAAAATAGCGGCATCGATTGTCACGTTCGGGCGGGATTCGTAAATCATCGCCACCACGCCGAGGGGAATGCGCATCCGTCCCACCAGCAATCCGTTCGGACGCTGCCACTGGCTTTCCATCGCTCCCACGGGATCAGGCAAATCCGCCACATGGCGGCACGCGGCAGCCATGCTGTCCATAAGGACGGGGCTCAGCGCGAGCCTGTCCTGGCGCGGGGCATCCAGGCCCGCGGCCCGCGCGGCTTCGATATCCTTCGCGTTCGCGGCCAGCACTTCATCCCGGCGGCTGATCAACAATTCCGCAAGCTCCATCAACGCCAAACGCTTTGCGGCAGGGCTCGCGGCGGCAATCAGGCGCGCCGCCTTTTTGGCGTTTTGGCCCAACACGTCCATACGGGCGGCAAGATCCATATTCAACCTCACAAATTTCTATCAAGATATACAGTTTGTGCCACAAGACACCTTGCGGCGCAATGCAAGATACTGCCTATTCCACCAGGAGTTCGCCGCCCTCCACGCCCACAGGCCGCACCGCCAGGAGCTCATGGCTGCGCTGTGCACGCTTGGCTGACAGGCGGCAGGGCGCGTAGTGTTCGTCAACACCCTTCAAGGCGCGCATGCCGTCGAGATGCAGACGCAGTGCAGGCAACGCGGCAAGTTTGCGCAAAAAAGCCTGCTGTCGGAGCGCGACCGCCTCCCGCACAAGTCCGGCGCGGACGGTTTTTTCATTCCGGGAAAGCTGGCTCGGCATATCCGCCGCCACGGTGCCCGGCCTGCGCGAATAAGGAAAAACATGCGCGTAGCTGAGATCCAGAGCGTTGACCATCTCCAGGCTCTGCCGGACATGGCTGTCCGTTTCGCCGGGAAAACCCATGAGCATATCCGCGCCAAGACCCATTACCGGCCAGAGGGCGCGGACTTGCTGCAACATGCTGGCAAGGCGATCAAGATTGACATGTCCCCTGCCCATGCGCCGCAAGATTTCCGGACTGCCGCTTTGCAGGGACACATGCAGGTGCGGACACAACATGCGGCTTGCGGCAAGGCAGTCCAGGCCTTTGGCATCAAGCTGCCCAGGCTCAAGGGAACTGATGCGCAGGCGCGCCACTTCCCCCCAACGTGGCGCGAGCCGTTTTTCCAGCATACGGATAAGATCCCAAAAATCATATGTTTCGGCAAAATCATGCCCGTATTGGTCCAGGTTGACGCCCGAAATCACCAGTTCGCGAAAACCGGCAGCAAGCAGGCGATCCGCCTCCTCGGCCACGGCCGACGGTTCGCGGCTGCGTGCCGGACCGCGCGTCAGCGGCACGATGCAATAGGCGCATCGGCGCGAACAGCCGTCCTGCACCTTCAGCACAGGCCGAGCACGCTCAAAAGAATTGATGCGAAAAGGCGGAAAGACGGCCGGAACGGGGAATTCGTCAGGGGGCTCAAACCAGGGGCCTTGCAAGAGCAGGCTTTTCGCTCCCTGGGGAATGAGCGCATGCGGGCGGTCGTCTCCCTGCAGCATTTCGCCCGCCAGGCGGGCGGCGCAACCGGTAAGCAGCCTGCGCGACTGGGGGAGCTCGCGGCGCAGCCGGTACATCGCGTTGCGCGCGTCACGTTCGGCCCTAGCCGTGACGGCACAGGAATTGACAAGCGCGACCTCAGCCCCGGCGGGCCTGGAAAGACGCCTGCCGCCAAGCTTCTCCCAGGCTTCGCAAAGAGCTTGGCTTTCGTATTGGTTCACCTTGCAGCCGAAGGTGACGATAAAAAATGTCCAATCAGGCATTAAAAATTTGTGCCACAGCATCGCCCCCGGCGCAATGATGCCTACAGCCTCTTTTTCATTGTCTTGGCAATAATGATCATAAGGTACAGCAAATCCTGCTGAGCTTCGGGAGGCAGAGGCCGCAGCATATCCTCCACGATCTCCAGATTTACGCTGAGCAAGGGTTTATCCATCCTGAACAGCTCAGCGATTTGGCAATCCAAGGCTGCGGCTATGTCCGCCAGCCGTTGAAAACGCGGCGCGACCACGCCTTTTTCGATCCGGCTCAGAGAATCCGGCCCCATATTGAGCTTTTCCGCCAATTCCGCCTGGGTGTATCTCAACAATTTTCGTCTGGCGCTGATATTGCCGCCAACAACAGCAGCCACGCTCTGGGTCTTCCTGAAAGCCACAGTTTATACTCCTATGCTTAGTATAAACAGTACCCGGCGCAAAGGCAGTCAAGAACAGCTTAAAATGCCATTTAGGAATTGACATCTTATCCACCATAAATATATCTTGGGAAAAACTGATTGAACGCCGCAAATCGTCCGTGCGCAGCAAGGTGGAGCACACTTTCCTGATAATCAAGCGTTATTTTGGCTTTGTCAAAACAGTATATCGAGGATTAGCTAAGAATACCCATCGCCTGCACACGCTGTTTACCAGTGCCAACCTGCTGATGTGCGCGCGGGCTGGTAGGCCATTACGGCCTGTCTGAGGATACTTGCGCTCTTTTCAGGAAAAATGGCAAATAAGAGGCAAAAAAGATAGAATTACAGCTAAAATGTGACCATTTTCTCAAAACTTTACCCTATTGAAGGAGAACGGCGCTGAATTTTCGAATTGTTCAGCGCTTCCCTAATTTCCATTAACCATTAACCTGTAACCATCATAGAGAGGGAACATGCTTCGCAAAGTAATGTTTGTATTGTGCAGCCTGCTCAGTCTGGCAATGCTTGCCGGCTGTATGGGGGGGAAACGGGCAGACAATTTCCAGACCATAACCTTGGACTATAGCCTCATCGGCGGCCTGAACAGCCCTAATCCTGAAATCAAGCTCACAAATGTACCTCCGGGTACCGCCTTCCTCAAGGTCACTATGAAAGATCATGACTCGCCCGGTTTCAACCATGGCGGGGGCACAATAGCCTATGACGGTTCAGGCCGTGTCCCCCAAGGCGCCCTGCGAGGCTATCGCGGCCCAGAGCCTCCGGCTGGACGGGTGCATCGTTATGAGATCAAAGTGCAAGCCTTAAACGCCGATCAATCACTGATTCTGGGTGAAGGCAGTTTAACGAGAAGTTATCCGTAACGTGAGCAATCGCCATCCAAAGCATACGCGGCGCGGCCACAGTATCGGCGGTTCGCGCCGCATTTTTGTTTGACACCCACCGGAATCGATGATCAGATATTCAGCTTCCTCCGCCCAGTACTGCTTTCGTGCGTGCCATATATAGCCGAATCCGCTCTTAAGAAAACAGGTCAAAAATACCTTCTTGAAGTTGTGAACAATATTATTGAGCCTGGGCATCCGTATATCAAGGATCGCATCAGCAACATTAAAGATTTCGCGGGCGTGCTTGGCCTAATATAGACATGTACGAAGACGAGAGAGCGGCAGTTAGCAGGCGCGATGGGAATCTGTCTATGCGCCCGTCTCTCCGGTTTTGGGAAAGTGGACCACATTCCCGCCTGGCTTGTTCATAGCCTCGGCAATCTTGGCTGCGGCGGCTACGGCAGATTTGCGGGCTGTGTTCTCTTCGAGGTGCGCGTTATCCATGCGCCAGCACGTCAGCGGCATACTGATTAAGGCTTTTCCCGCTTGCCATTGCTTTAGCAGCGATTCTGGCGTGCAGGGCGGGGTCGATGCGTAGCACGAACTTGCCCGAATACGGCTTGTTGGGTTCCTTGCCCATAGCGGTGCAGTGTTCCAGATAATCGTCAACGGCCCCTTCAAAAGCGGCGCGCAGTTCCTTCACGCTTTCCCCTTCATAGGAAATGATGTCGCGGATACCGGCAATGCGTCCGAACCGGCACGCATCCTCTTCGCTGTATTCCACCGTGCCGACATAGCCCTTATAGGTCATGGCGTTCTTCAGTGGCCCATTTTGCGTTCCATGCTTTTCTCCTTCCATACAATTCCAAGGAGAAAATACTGCGATTGATGAATTATATCAATAGATTAT
>Ga0209737_10002533_pt1 | contig 12801 bp, 9 predicted proteins | sample TergutCu122P3_FD_187284 | JGI IMG/M metagenome (GOLD analysis project Ga0209737, IMG submission 187284) | Cubitermes ugandensis P3 segment gut microbial communities from Kakamega Forest, Kenya - Cu122 P3 (SPAdes) (version 2) | ecosystem: Host-associated > Arthropoda: Insects > Digestive system >... | reverse complement strand
GGTAGCTGTCAAGGATGAACTGCAACCAAGCTGCTAAAAGCGTAGTTTTTCCGCTTCCCGTTGGACCGGCTACTATGATCAAACCATTTTGAGTTTTATCAAGAACTTCTCCCATTCCTGGTTTTAAGAGTTCCATATAACCCATATCATCAAGAGATGGAATAAATGAATTTAGTTTTCGCACCCATATTTTCCATTCTCCTAAACAGGTGCTTATTGATATTCGAAGACGTGTTCCATTATAGTTGGCAGCAAATTCATTAGGCATATGTGCTGGCACATTTAGAATATTGAGAAACTCGCCACGAAAATTTGAAATGTTTTTTGCATCACTTGGTATAGGATAGATATGCCCTTTTTCTCTGTAGTATATTCCATAATGCTCTTGAAGATGGATATCAGTAACAGAAGGCTTATTCATTAATGCTTCGAAATCTCTGAATATTTTTTCTTTATGATCATAGATCATGATTATGCTCCTTCTACGAAGTTTTATCCGTAAAACCCAGTGTGAAATCCCACAGTTCTGGATTTAGCTTAGTTATCCGTTCGTTTCTTAATGCTCGAGCCCGGTATTCTGGTAAAAAACCTAATGCGGAGAGAGGGGTAAAATCAATAGTCGTAAAAAGCTCGGATAATACATCAAGATTCGGGCGTAAAGATTGCCATTGACGCATTTGATGTGACCATGTAAAACCAGCTTCCCGAACCGTTTGCTTAATTTCTGATGTCATCCCGACCATTGATCTCAGCACATAAACTCGGCTTTTAAGTATTGCTCCATTCTGGGTTTTGTAGCGGAACATTTCCACTGGTTGGAAAAGAGTGTATTTTGCAGTTTCATTGTATAAATCCAGTGTTTCTAAATACTGAACCCATGCATCTTCAATAGTTTGCATAGGCATTATATCGCTTTTTCTGTTAATTGCCGGGGAATAAAATGTATGGTCTAATTTTGCTAGCACTGCTGGAATACGGTCGTTTTTGTTAATTATTTCTGTCTGAAAATGCTGTTTGAAAAACAGCCAATCAAGCGAACGAGTAATTAAAAGTGAATGAAACTCTGGATATTTCTTGTTTTTGCGGACTATATAAATTACAGGTGTTATTCCTCCTTCGAGCATAGCTGTTAGGAGCTTCCCCATGTAATTGGAAATCTGTCGACCGTTGACCATGCAAATGCCCTTTCCTCGCCGAGCATCTTCCAATCCGATATCAACTAGCTCAATATTACTGAGCATGAGTTTTTCATCGGTAAAATTCCAAGGAGAGTTATAATGAGACCATATAGTTGTTGTTGCAGAATCAACATCTACTCGAATTAAACGATGCATGATATTGTTACGACTTTTAGCATTAGCTCGGCGTTTTGCATCATTCTTTTTTTTCTGTTGTTCTGCAAACAGTGTATAAGAAGCCAAATTTTTGTTAGGACTATTCTGCAATGAGACTTTCTCCTTTCGTTAATTCATATGAATGGCTGGGTAAACCAATACAATGATATTCTGTAAAGGAATATTTCATGGAGATATCACATTCTTGAAGATGTAAAGAGATGGATTAATTGCTATTCCATATTCTCGTATTTCAAAATGTAAATGAGGCCCAGTCACTCTTCCAGTTGCGCCACTTTTTCCCAAGAGCTCACCTTGCTCCAGGTAAGTGCTTACTGGTACAAGTATTTTTGAAAGATGTCCATAAAGCGTAGAAATATGATCCCCATGATCCATTACAACATAGTTTCCATAACCAGGATCATAGCCCGTGAATGACACTATGCCAGATAGTGCGCTATAAACATTATTGTCTGGTGAACAGGCGATATCTAAACCATCATGATAAGAAAGTGTTTTAGAAATGGGATGTATTCGTATCCCAAAATGAGAAGTCTGATAAGTAATATTATTAAGTGGATAATTCATATTTGCCATCATTTTTGGTTTTATGGTTTCAATATTTTTAAATGGCTTCAATGAATGAGACAATGACTCTTCTGCTTTGAGAATCGTATCAATAATCTCAATATCATCAGATTGAATATCTGGTAAATATGCCAAGAGGACACAACCTAATAAAATGCCCAATATTATGATCAAAAACGTCAATCTTAAGCCGCCAGTTTGAATCATTATGAATCTTGGTTACTCCGTTTTTCGTTAGTAAATATAATACGTAACATACGTATAGAAATAGGGTCATAGACTACCAACTCAGCCTTATCTGCGCGTTCTGCATAATAATGCAGATAATATGCCAGAATAGTTAATAAAAAAGCTAAAGGTATTCCATATCCGCCGAGCATATTTTCCAGTGCCCAGGCATCGTTCATATCATTAATAATGTATAGAATAAAAATTGGTAAAACAGGAATTAGCAAAAAAAGAGCTAAATATAATCCGAATTTTGATTTTAAACTGTAACTTTTCATAAACCACCATCGTAGATATGGGTTAAGATAAGTTTTCAATAATAATTCACGTTCATTATCTGATAAAGACGTGAACCAATTCGACATTTCGTAAGTAGATGGATGTTTTCCATACACTTCTTCCTGCTTTGAGCGTCCACCTTCAATAACCTTTTTGCCACGTTTCAGATAAAGAAGATCGAGTTTACTAAGAAATCCAATTTTGTTGGTCTTTTCTTTATCCATAATAATTCATACTCCTCTTTCATATGTTGAGTTCTTTTTTCTTCTCGTTGTAAATATCTTCTGCTTTTCTGTAATATCTAGAAGAAGATGATTCCCTTATAGTATTGCCAAATGTACTTAATATTATTGATTGTGAGTAAACACCTGCCACATGAGCTTTTGCGGCTTCGCAGACTTGATTTAAAAATGTTAACATATAACGCTCGAATGTATTTTGATCGGGTGATGTGGTAAGAATAGTCTTGACAATTTGCTGAAATGATGTCGAAGAAGAATCACAATTAGTGTTATCTTTGTTGGAAGGATTGGCAGGAATGATTTCTCCGTTGATAAACCAATCAAGCCAACCGTTAAGATACCAAAGGCTTAGACACGCAGCTTCGCAAATCAAGGGGCGTAACATTCCTCCCCTAGCTAATTGTTCTGGAGTTGGTTCTTCAAAAGTATTAACAAGGCATTCCACTGGAACTGTGTATTTGTCTATATCATTTATTCCTGAGAATTCTGGTCTAATTGCAACATTATTCCAGGCTCCCGCAAGTTTCGATGATTCGAGTAAACTACGATTGGCTTGGATAAATTCTAAAAGCCCATAACTATAAGGAAACTGAAATATACGTGTGTCTTTTACTTCTTTCCATACTTCAATCATTTTGTGACCACTTTCTGAATATCGGATCAAGCCGGGATTCATGCCTTTAGCCAGAAGAATAAACATCGGACTTTCTTCTATTCCTGGTGAGAGAAAGTCTCGATACAATATTCGTGACCCATCGAAAGAGTTCAGCCCCCAAAACATTCCAGCTATTGATTCTTTCATCACAGGAAATGCATGGAGGGTTTCTGGTGTAACCACATGAACAAACTCATGAATAAATGACCATCCAACGACAGTGCGATTTGTTCGGCGATCTTCAACAGCGTAAGCAGGTGACATTTTTGTAACAATAGAGATCATTTCTACGCGTTCTCCAAGTGTAAGATCCTCTAGAGTATCCTCATATAATCCGTTGATCATAGCATACAAAAAAAATTCAAAAGGAAATGTACAGCTATCTTCAGTGGTCCAGCGAGGAAATAGATATCGAAGGTCTTCCGTTTGCTGAATGTAAATTTCTTTCTGTATTTTCATCATCGTTGGGTAATCACAAAGGCGACGATGAACACGAAAAAACCATGAAATGATAAATGCCTTTGTAAGTTTACCTTTATTGTTTGATTTATTCCCGTTGTAGTCTAAGATATCTCTTTCGGACGTAGATTCCAGTTCGACTTCTCGATCCAGTAAATCCTTATGTCGAGTTAGTTGTGCAATAAACATACCCATAAAAAGTGATGAGCGATCTTTAGAATATTCAACGTTCTGCTCATTTCTCGTTAAAAGGTCAAATATGGTCTTTTTTACTAAATATTGGATTCCAGTTATTAGAAACTCAATCAGCTCGGAACGATATGGCTGAGAAGCTTTGATGATCTCAGGTCCTCCGAATCTTAATGCTCCCATTCTATCTGCTAAAACATATGCCTGCTTACGAAATTCCTCATAAAGACTGTTTACTTCGTCATTCAATATTTCTAAACGGCGTTTTTTTTCCTTACATGGATCTGGTTGTAGGTCCTTGATAGGGGTACATTTATAAATAATAGATGTTTGAGGACGATTTTCCAAAGCAGGGGAAAGAAAATGTAACCAAAGCAAGCGAAACACTTCGATAATGAAGAATAGGACAATGGCGAAAACAAACGCTGTCTCGACTTTTAATAATTCCAACCAGCTCATTATTGCTGGTATAATTATTGATGTTAGCAAAATATACGCATGAATCACCATTGGCTAAACTCACCCCTTTCAACGTTCTTTAAAGAATTCAAAGATGAAGCTGTCAGTTATTTTTCTTTTTAGTCTTTCGAGAAATAGTATTATCCAAGCCAAGCGTCTTCCCGTCAGCAAGCAGTACAATACCTGTTTCGATATCATATGGCAATTTTATTACTCGGTTAGGAACTCTAATATCCGTAGCGAGGCGATGTCCCCACGCTGGAAACGTTCGTTTATGTTTGTCTAACCATCTCAATCCAGAACGGATCTCGTTCATGTATCCAATAAACATTTCTGATACTTCAGCCTGCGTCATGTTCAATTTACCTGTTTCGGAAATATTAAGATCTAACGCGATTTTTATACGTGAAAGATTAGGGATTTCCGAAGCTGTTGCGTTAGTCATAACATCCATCAACAGCCATTCCCTAACAGTGTTTGGTATTTCCGGAGCTCTTTCATCCATGAATTGCCAGACGTCTGGAGCGTTCAAAATGACCGTTACCATATTTCCTTGAACCGTGATGTTTTCTATGATTGCATTATTGAATGCCATTCTTTCAGCAGGGCGTGCTGCATTGATACCCCAAACTACTTGCCAAATTGATTCAGGTGGCATTGATGGGAAAAGACGCTGCAAAGAACTCATATATTCTGGACTATCTCCCATGAATGACTTAACATAAGATACAGCCGAAAGAAGACGAAAATCATCAACGGGGTGATTATAGTTAGAGATGCTCCATTTTCCGTTTGGAGAGGGTCTACTCCAGTCTTTTTCTATTCTACTATATTTCAATATATTATTTTTATCGTAATATGGAACATGAGGTACTGGAGTTGTTGCAAATGTTTTACCAACTAAGCAGATCACAAATACTAAATTCATTATTGAAAAAAAAATCATAACATGCTTATTCATTTATTACCTATCCTTTCATTTTCTTCAAGCGCTCGATTCATCGTTTCTACAATATGTCTTTTCATTGGTTCTGGACATATCTCCCATTTATATCCCCATTTAAGCACCCATTTTTTAAAATCCATTCCCTGAGTGTAATCGGCCAGATGTTCACAAACCGCTTTATATAAAGTTTCGACGGCGTAGTAGTTGCTATAGTCGCTGACTGCCAAAGTAGATGGATGCGATTTTGTTCCCGAAGTCGAAGCTCCAATTATTCTTTGCATATCTGTATTCTTCGCCACGGCCATTGCAAGGAATGTTTTCGATATACCAATTTTACGCAATGCGTTTTCTTCGGCCTCAATTTGAAGAATATTTGGCCAATCCGTCAAGTACGGGTTCTTCAATATGTCAAGTTGAAACGCTCTGTGTTCCGAAGATAATGCCGTAGTGACCACTTCACCTTGTGCGTTTAAAACGTGAGCAGAAACAATATAAGACGTTACTTTATGCACGCTTTTACCATCGTTAGTTTCCGCAAGCAATCCGGTATCTATGGTGTGAATATCTGCTAGAGCAACCCTCCAGCCGGGATATACTGTACTCAACCATATTAATAGCCCTTCATGTGATATTGTTGTTTGCCCTAGATGGTTCACAGTTATCCATGGTTTTAGTTGTTCCAGCAGTTTGATTGTTATCGGTTCCATGCTTCCAAAGTTATGTGACATTATTTTCCCTCATATACGATGGGTTTTTATGCACTACTGATCTCATACTAGGTACGCCATAATGGCTAACAGAGCCCAGAGAGATAGGAAAATGCATCCAGCAATTATTCCCCATCCCCAATCTCCGCTAAGAAGCGTTATCAATATCGCAATTACCGGAAATATAGTCACGGTAATTAATCGATTCGTTACAGAATATGGTGTCTTTTTGTTACAAAAATCTTCAAATGCTTTTATATAATTTTGTCTTGATGTAGGGATTTTCAATTCACCAGCCATCATCTGAATTGTTTCTGATATTCTCGTAGATTCTCCCGGATGAGAATAATGTGATTTATTTAATGTGTTCTGATTTTCAATTGGAATGAGAGGTAAAGTCTCAGTTAAGGAAGGTTTTGCATTAAAAGTATTATCTTTCTTTCCATAACGATGACGAAGGTTTTCCAATTTGAATCGTTCATCTTTCGTTAAATCATATTCGTTTGTTGAGAATATTTGTATCGTCTCATCGTTACTTGGAGTGTTTGATATGTTGTAATCAAAAATATGAGATATAACGTCAGGTAATAAAAGATGATCTGGTGAAACTGCTGTTCGCGAAACATGTGAACCGCTTAAAAACACAGATATCGCTTCTTTGATAGACATCAACTCATCACCGGGATCAAAGTTTGATTCTCCCATTTCATCCAAGATATCTCGAGTATCTCTCCAATTGTTTGAGCGGCTCATTTCAAGTATTATACCTAATGTATTAGTATGTAGCCATTTTTTCGAATAGAGCCATTGCAGTGTTTCTATTGCAATTTCTGCATTTAACATATCTAACAGAAGACAAACCGAAGAAGATTCAACGCTTCGGCAAAGTGCTCCAAATTCCAGCCATTTGCCATGAGTCCATTTCTGCTGCATCAAAGAAACCATGAATTGTTCAGTAATAGGTAAATACTCAATCTCTGGCATTCCATCCTTTGTGTGAAATGAAAGCCCTCGATATACAAAACAGGTGTATCCATTGCTTCGTAATAGGTCCAAAACAAATATTACTGGTAAAAGAAAATCGACTGACACAACAGAAGGTATAACTCTTTGCTTTTCTTTATCAATGACTTTTTCATATATCAGCATAACTTTATCAGAAGCAGATTTGCAAATATTTTTCATAAGACTGCTCCTGAAACTATTGGCATATATTTCAGGTGTATCAGAATTTAATATCAATTTAATGTATTGTGTTAAGAAATCAATTGGGTTTGTATAATTAATCTGGAAAACATGCTGTACCAGAACAGGGTCAATGTCTTGTTGATCGTTCATGTCATCGTGGGAAGAAACATTAATTTGCTCATGAGCAGTATCAGATTCTTCTAAATGGCTCGTTATGACGTTCATATGATCGGGCAAATATCTATGAAGAGATTGGTAAAGATCGTTAAAAGCAGCAAGTTGATCTTCGATATTACCATAAATCATGGATCTCAGGTCCCATTCCGGCGGTATGTATACTTTTGCTTGGGACATCATGTTTTCTATCATATTATTGACTACTTCTTCGAAAGTTGGGGAATTAACTAACGTTGTTACATTAACTGTTGGCAATATCCCATCAAGTAATTTCCAGCCATTTGGCATTGTAGCCAGCGTTGTCAAAAGAATTGCAAAAGAACGGATATTGATGCTCTTTCCTGATATAGCTGGATTATCACCTGTTTTCCATCGAGATGCGTGCTTAAAGCATAAGTCGTAAAAGAACCAATAACCAGCATGATCAGGATTAGATTTAAGTTCTGGAAGTGTTTTTTTCGCATATTCTTTATGTTGCATTCTGTGATAAGGGAGCTCAAATCCTGCGCACTGAAATTGCTCCGTAGCTCCAACCAAGAGATTCCAAGGGCGAATAGGATCTAATCGGCTATCTTTTAATGAAACAACGGCTATGCTAATTTCTTTAGCTACTTGTTCAGTAAATGAACCCATAGGAATATCAGCGATTGAAGAGCGGAAAGGATAAACAAAATATGTTCGGTCTTTGTTTTTAATGTTGCCTTGTATTTGAATGCAGTCAAGTACTTCAAGTAATCCTGGCCCTTGGGGGATTACAGATTTGTCAATAAGACCGGCAACAAGAGCAATAATAACCAGATCTTCGGGATTTCCGTCAACCTCGGCCACTATTCTGTAAAAACCTATCGGAGACAGATCTGCAAAACCTGTAATCGTATCGTTGACGGGTTTATATTTTGGAGGAAGAAAACAAAAATTATCGTCTCTCCATTTAACAAGTTCAGCAGGTATTGTCATAAATATTCCCGTTCAGCAATTATGAAGAACGGATTCCTCCATTCTTGAATAATATATTCAATAGTAATTATCTTGGTACTTTTTCCCAACCCTCGGCCCATTCGTCAGGGTATCCATGTTTATCATAAAATTCGCGACAAAATCTTATATATTTTCCATATACATTTTGCCATGCCGCCGTACGTATTTGACGGTTGTCTACAGATAATAAATGCTCTACCCCGAGAGCCACCCAGATCCTATTAAAACGAGGATTTTTGTATACAGGGTTTTCCGATAAATCAACATTAAGGCGAAAGTAAATTGTCCTTGTTTTTTGTTTGGCAACTCTTTGGTTGATAAGCCGATAATCAGAATTTATCAATCTTGCCTTATGCCCTCCAGATAAGTCAAAACCTCTACGAATCAATTGTTTATCTTCATCTAAGATATCAAGAGTGATTACAGGAGAGTTGTATACTATGTCAAATTGAGGATCCAGAGAATTTTTCACATAAATAGATAACTTATTTGTCTCATAGGTTTTGGGATCAATGTTCGCGTTCAAATTTTCCCATTTACTCTCCCATTTAAACGGGAAAAGAACGGGCGTATCACCTATTCGTACTTCCCAGCCTGTTATGTATTCCGACACTGTTGGAGGTAAATAACCACTTCTATAATGAAAAGAATCCATATCTATGACTGTAGTTATTATGCGCTCTGACGTTGAGTCGATATCGCTTGATTCTATTGAGGGTACATCACGAGAGATTACAATTGTTCTTCTAGGCGTAGCAGCATCGGTACTTCTGGCTAGAAAACAGATGTAAGTTATCAATAATAATACATAGTATATTCTTTTATTCATACAAGTTACCTCCTTTGTTATTTATCAATTTGATCGACTACATCTATGCGGAAAAAGATTTCATTTTCAGCTTTTATTCCTAATATACCATACTTGATATAAGAAAGGCTGTGGCGTAAATTATTAATAATGTCATTGATTTTAATGCCTTGAGATTCAGCGAAGCGATTGACATAACTGGCTCCAAGTCCAGTCGCCCAACGGTCTAAATCTCTGCATAACAAAGCACTGTTTATTTCCAATACAGCAACGCCAGATTGAGTATAATTAGCTGCTCGTAAGGAAGCTAATCGTGGTCCCTTCATGAAAAATGACTCATCAGCAAAAACAATAGAAAAAGTAGTATTGTTGTCTGAAAAAGCAAAATACAGTGTTACTAACTGATCAGGCCCATGCATCTGCGTAGCAGCACTTGCCTTAATATTTAGTTTCCAGGCGCTTATCCATTCGGTACCGGTAACATCAATAGGCTTTAAGATGTCTGATTCTTGAAAATATGGAATCGTTACATTCTTTATTTGTAAGAAGCTATTTGAAGATATAGAAGGAAAAGAAAGCACTAAACTAGGGAATTGCATTCCCATTATAAAGCCGTCAGTAGATGAAGGAATGGAAAGTGTTATCAACTGAGAAAGGTCGCCAATTGTGTCTAAATCAAGACCAATGGATTCCCCTTGCGCGATCAACATAATTAAAGCATCTTTAATTGGATTACGAGGGTGTTCAAGCATATGAAACTGATCCAGCGGTCGAACTAAGAGGATATTCAGCGCGGAGTTATCACCAATGGTTAAAATATTTTTGTTAATTAAAAGAGTGTTACCTGAGAGTCGCAGAGCATTAGTTTCAAACACCCCATGAAGCGCCGAGTCTTTAAATGTCATCCCTCCACTGTACATGATAGGATCTCCGTTAGGTAATATATAATGGTAAATTCCAACGACACTATTTTTAAGGTCTGGGTCCTTAGGCTTTACTTGCGTAACGAATTCTATTGCTTTGTCAAATAAGCTGTAATACTCAACAGTTACAGGCTCGGATAACATTGTGATGTTGGACTTGTGAATTCGAACACTGTGATTCGCGCTACTAAACCAATATGAGACGTCTGGTGTATTGTCTTTTTTAGCTATTGAAGAGGATGAAAATGTAACTTTCGTATTAGGAAGTCCGAATGGATATAGTAGAGAACGGATGAAATCAAAATCAGGATTTGTTACACCTCCCGGAACATGATTATTCAATGTAATAAATACTCCGTCCACACTACCAGTCTGTATACTTCCGTTCAGCAACATGAACGAATGAACAGAATCTAAAATCCCATCTAATACATCATACTGTTTTTTCATATCAGTTATCTTGAGGAAGTGTTGGAGAACAACTTTGATATTGTCCACATCTATCTGTATCGAAAAAAAATCAGCCTTGTCTTTTGATGTTTCAAGGGCTATGCTATAAGAGGATGGTATATTTCCTTCCGCTCCATACGATAGGAAAGGAGTAATAAAGAGAAAGCAAACAATAAAACATAATGTAACCATTTTATTAATATATTTCATTGTTTTATTACGCAGAACCCTCTCGCCTTTTTATCAACAGCGGGTAGGATGCTTATTCTCCTTTCATTTATTTTGTAAATGGCGTATATTCATATTATATCTATTATAATATAAAAAATGTAATTATATCCTTTTTTTCGGAAATAATCTTGCAGCATATAATGTTGGATATTTTATTATTTTACGATTCATAGCGTATATATAACTTTAAGTGAAAATGAAATTGCACCTATAAAGTAATCTCATAATCCTGTTCTAAATAATCAACATCATATTCGTCCATTTGCAAAATTATTTCTGTCAATTCTTGTGTATTATCTCCCTCAACAAAATGATTTACACGATCAATACTTCTATCTAGTCTGTTTGAAAATGTTTTAACACTTTCTTCCATTTCTATAAGACGTGCATGAAGTCGGTCCTCTTTTTTACTGCGTTCTTCCAAGATAATGTTGTTTTCTCCTTGTTCACGAGCATGGTCCAGAATCATTCCAAGCATTGTTAAGCAGTCGGTGTATTTAGATTTCACTGTTTCAAGATCGGTTTCTTTGCTACCGAGCGGCATTTCAAAATGGACGTGGCGTGTTTTATCAGTTCTTTTCCATCCTTTATCTACAAGAGCATCGGCAACAACAGTGAGTACATGTGCCGTATTACTTATAGGAATTGTTGGTTCCATCTCTAATTGATTAAAAGGAAGCGGCATTCGGATGATGCAAGAACGACTCCCATCTCGGCTCTCTTGAATAGAATGTTTGATTCTTGTCTTTGGTTGAAACAACTGGACTTCGTTATGTCCGTCAGTGTTTAGAAGACGGGCTACCGCAGTTGCCAAGCGAGTTCTTCCGTATACAGTGTCCATACTAGGGGATTTAGGAGATATTGTTTCTGGTTTTTTGCTTATATAACAGCCGATGTACCAGTGGGGTCGATCCATTTGCTCTGAACGATTGACTTGTATGCCATTTTTCTGCGCCCATGTTTGAATACATTCAAAGCGTTCCAAAGCTTTTTCCCCTTGCAAATGGATATAAACAGAAGGAGCAATAGAGCGCCTTTTATTCTCTTCATCGCCTGGTTTTATGTAAGATCCTTGAATTGTGTCGCATTTGGGCTGGTCGATGAATTGAGGAGCATCCAGCACTACGGCAATCTCAGATCTACCGTGATTGTTCAGTATAGCCTGTGCTTTTTCTTTTATATGAGCAAGAACAGTCGAGTCCGAATGCTGGATATTAACGTAAAGGGTAAACATCTGGCGACTACCCAGAGGATCATATTGCTTAACCCTACTTCCAGAAGAACCAAATTGTAACGAAACATCCGCTCCAATGTTTTTGAATTCGTCGGACATTGCGGTGATAACAGCTCCTCCGCTCCGCCAGTATGTATATGGGATTAAAAGAGACAATTGAGGCTTTTCGTCCGTTTTTTGACGAATTGTAACTGAGTCAGAGTACGCAGGAACAGAAGATGTCATGAACGTTCCGTTAATCACTCCAATATCTGCTAATTCTCTAAAATAACTGTTCCTGTCTTTTTCGGAAGCAAGTCGCTTCCATATTTCCTTTTCTTTCTCTTGATTAGAATGAAAAATATATGGGGACAGAATTGGAAGTATTAATAGCTGAATCGCTTCTGATAACTTAGAAAACAAGTCCTTCCTGTTGTTGTCTCGCTCTGCTGTACGAATTAATTTTGCGATATCTCGGTCATCAAAATTATCTTCCAAAAGGTTATGCCAGTCCTTTTTTCTTTCTTCATTAAGAAATAAAGGAGTAAACGCATCTTTGAATTTTATGGCCAATTCTGGCAAAGACTCCTGAAAAGTCTTCTCGGGAATAAATAATTTCATTAAAGAACCGGTTTTTATATCAGAAGTTCCGAATTTCGCCTGCCAATCCCAAACTGTTTCAAAACCAGCCTCATGCATTGCATTCATTACTTTATCCTTCCATAACACGTCTTTTTTTCCAAGTTC
>Ga0209737_10002532_pt1 | contig 12803 bp, 15 predicted proteins | sample TergutCu122P3_FD_187284 | JGI IMG/M metagenome (GOLD analysis project Ga0209737, IMG submission 187284) | Cubitermes ugandensis P3 segment gut microbial communities from Kakamega Forest, Kenya - Cu122 P3 (SPAdes) (version 2) | ecosystem: Host-associated > Arthropoda: Insects > Digestive system... | reverse complement strand
CAGGCACGCCCTTTGTTAACTGTTATTACATCCTTTCCTTTCTCAAGGGCGTGCCTGATGTTCTTTAATCCGGCTCCCCCCGTCTTTATGTCGGTGGGGCTTACTTCCACCAGGAGGTCGTAATCAACGGAATCCATTATCTTCAGCGAATCCTGATATTTCTCTGTCCCGACCTTTCCTGTGTTCTTCTTCCTTTCAAGAAGTTCAGACGGGTTGAGGCCTGCCGCATCCGCTGCGTAAGTGGAGGAATCCATGACGCACACTATTGTCACGTCCTCTCCGTACCTCTCACGGAAGAAGTCCCTCCTGAGTATCAGCACTTCGGCGAAACCTTGCCCGACGGTACCGAAACCTGACATGAGGATCCTCATTTCAAAGCCCCCTTACGCAGACTATGCCGCTCTTTTTACATGCATCCACTAAGAAAGCATCGAATTTCTTCAGATCCTTTTCGCTCATGAGCTTCGCTGATATCATTACTGTGCGGGTGGAGGTTGCGTTCTTTGAAGAGAAGTTGATATCTGCCGACTCAAGAGACACTATGTTTGACGCATCGTCGATAAGCGATTCTATTAATGACGCTTTGAACTTCCCGATGAGCAGGTACTCCATCGTGTATGTCTTGTAAACGGAGCCGATCTTCTCTATTATTACGTCCTTGGTCTTCCAGATCTCCTTCAGCTGGTCAAGCTCGGAGTTCCCTTTGATCTCGAATGTGACGTCAATGCATATCCTCTGGTTCACTATCTGTTCGCGGTCGTGTATCACACCGACAATGTTGCCGTTGACCAAAGATATGGGCTCCAGGGATTCCACTAGGCGTCCCGGGAGGTCCTTCACGTAGAGTTGCGCATTTACCATCATTTCAATCACGCTGGGCTTTTGTTTGTTAATTTTACCTAATTATATTCTACTATTTAATCAAAATACTAAATACGCCCTTTTTGCGGGCAATTGTATAATAATAAAGAAAGTGCCCCGAAGGGGCTTTTATTCATCTTCCGTGAATTCAAGTATGTCTCCCGGCTGGCATTTCAGCGTGGAGCATATCGCATTCAGCGTAGAGAAACGAATTGCGCTTATCTTCCCCGTCTTTATGTTGGAAAGGTTCACGTTGGATATCCCCACCTTATCGGCAAGTTCGTTAAGGGACATCTTTCGATCAGCCATCACCCTGTCGAGCCTGAGTATTATTGTCATAGTATCACAACGTAGCGTCCGACTCTTTTTGCAGAGTTGTCCCATACTTCAAGATAAGCGACAGCAGATACACCGGGAAGGCGAAGAACAGCATCATAGGATTAAAGGCAAGCATCTGTGCCGGGTCCACGCCGATGGCGACCCCGATCGCCCCGCCGATGAGCGGGATCACCAATGCACAAACAATTGTCCAGATGGCTATCTTCTCCAGATACTTGACGTTCTCATCCATGAATGGGGTGTTGTTCCTGTGAATGTTCCCGCAGATCAGATACGCATAGTATAAGATGATGAATGCGAAGATCACCGCGATTATCATGATGACCCCCATGGACAGGACCTCTTTGTTCGTCAGAGTTCCGTCGCCGATCTCGGATATGAGATCAGGATTCAAAGCAACAGCACCCATAATTATCAATGTGACTACCACACCGATGACCAGGGCGATCAGGAGTATCTTTGAGAACAATTCTGCGAATTTGCAGATCTTGTTCAATTTTTTCAGAGCATCGTTCATTTTCAATTCCTCTGCATACTACATATATCGAATAATATTTAATGATTATCATTAATTGTTTAATGACTTATGTTAGAACTAAACAGAAAACATTCACAAGATGGGGTGGAAAAAGCGCCGAGAGGGAGATTTGAACTCCCGAGGGAAAGTTCCCACGAGCTTTCCAGGCTCGCGCCGTACCGGACTAGACTACCTCGGCTCGGCGCCTACAAACTTATCCCTGAATTAATACCTTTCTGATTTGTGCTTGTGATCAAGAACAGGGTTGGTACATTTTATGCGATTGATCGAGATCGTCAGGAAGCCAGTTGATGTCAATACGTCTATCGTCAAGATGCCTCCTTTCCTTCCTTGCGTTGGTGATCACTTCTTTGTCCACATACACGCAGAGGGCTTTTTCTTCTTCCGCGAGTTCGCTGAGGGTGTCTCCCAGGGGGCCTACGAGTCTGGAAGATCCGCAGAACTTCACATCCCCGCAGCTGCCTGTGCCGTTGACGAATACCGTATACATCAAATTCTCAAGGGACCGAGCGGGAAGGATCTTCTCAAAGAACGGTTTGGTCTGGGGGACCGACGCAGAGATGCAGATGTTGATATCCGCACACGCAAGAGCATAGTTCCTGTAGATCTCAGGGAAGAACAGATCATATCCTATGGAAAGGCCGAAGGTCATGCCTTTGAACGTACAAAGAACAGGCCTGTCGCCTCTGGCGAAATCCTTCTCCTGCTTCGTTCCGTAACGCGCCAAGTAGAGTTTGTCATATCTGATGAGGTCTGTCGCGGTCACAAAATACAAAGAGTTCTTGATCCCGGCGGAACCGTATGACGGTGCCCCGAACACCACTGCTATATCTCTTTCCATGCACCAGAGTTTGATCTTATCTATGGCATATTGCACATCGTTTGCGACCGCTGGATAATCCGCACCTGAACCTGTGAGAAAAAGTTCTGGAAATATGTAAACGTCTGATTTCGTTTGCGATATGACGCTCATAATTGTGTTCTGGTTTGCCCCAACATCGCCGATCGCCGACTGATATTGGCACAGCGCTAATCTGATACCCATGACCTCGTAACATGATGCCAGCACATAATACTTATGCGAATGTGGGATAATTAATACAAGAACGACGTTTCTGTAGCATGGTCGGCGAGAAACTTCATGACATCACCAAAGAGGACATCGATTCGATAGTCCATTTTATAAAAGATGTTGTGAGGATGACCGGATGCAAGGGATTGATAGTGGGAGCAAGCGGAGGATTGGATTCCGCCGTGGCAACGAAGCTTTGCGTCGACGCTGTAGGAGGAAAAAAAGTTCTGAATATATTCCTGCCGGCTCTTGTGACAGCTCCGGCGGACTACATAACCACAGCTGATCTGAGCAAAAAGTGGGGCACTGGTTATAAGGTTGTAGATATACAGCCGGCGATCAACTTGTTCACCGGGATGCTACCATCTAAGGTCGAAACTCCTTTGGAAAAAGGCAATATCTCGGCAAGGTGCAGGATGATGGTCCTGTACGACATAGCAAAGAAATCCAACCACCTCGTGGTCGGGACGACCAACAGAAGCGAATACATGATGGGATACTTCACTAAGTTCGGCGACGGAGCGTCTGATATTTCACCTATCATTGATCTTTACAAGACGCAGGTGTGGCAGGTCGCAAAGATGATCGGCGTTCCTAAAGAGATAATTGAAAAGGTGCCGACCGCCGGTCTGTGGGAGGGACAGACCGATGAAAGCGAAATGGGGATAACATATCGCGACCTGGACCTTGTGCTTAACGGGATCGCATTCGGAAGATCCAATGACGAGATATCAAGGGATGTCGGCGTAGGAATAACAAAGGTCTCTGAAGTAAGGGAACGGGTAGTTGCGATGAAGCACAAAAGAACCCAGGCATACCGCCCGGAAGTAGTTTTCAACGACCCCTGATTTCAGAAAGTTATATTAGCATAATCGTAATCCTGAGGATAAGCTCCTGTAGTGTAGCGGCCAATCATGAAGCCCTCTCGAGGCTTCGACTCGGGTTCAAATCCCGGCGGGAGCACTCATTGTTTCTTGCCGATGATTATGTGATATTCATCATCGCTTCGTTCGAACACAACTGACAGATTGGCTTTTGCGAACATTGAGTTCAATTCGTTCAGCGAAGGCAGCATATCCTTCTGAATGTGGTGGCTGCTGTCGCTGTGAACATGATTGATATGATCGCGGGATGAAGAATGGGTAATGGCGAACTTTCCGCCCGGCCTCAAAGCTCTGGCAAAGATGCCAATTGCTTTCTGATGGTCAGTGAAGTGTGGGAAGCATGAATAACACATCACAACATCGAATTCATTGGTATTCTTAAGATCGTAGACGTCGGCAACTTCGAATGTGACACCGGGATGTTCGGAACGGGGGAACTTCTTTCTGCATTGGGATATCATATTCTCGGAGAAATCGACTGCGAGTATCGATCCTGTTGTGATCATTTCTTCGTAGAACGGGATCATCACTCCGGTGCCTGTTCCCACGTCTAGAATCTTTTCATTTCCTTTCAATTCAAGAAGCGATGTGATGTAACGTACCTTGTTCTCATCGTGGATGGTGATCTTATCCCATTCTCCGGCCAGTTTGTTGAAGAATTCTTTCTGGTCCTCTCCGGGTGCCGGGTTACGGTGTTCATGCATCATCTTTTCACTCATTTCGGTATCACCAACGGAATCCCGTTGATCTTTTCAACGTATGCGTCAATGTGGTATGCTTCCCGTATATTACGGGAGGTGATGATCTCATGGCCTCCGGCAGCAAAGATCTTTCCTGCATGCATCATCACGAATTTATCTGAATATCTGACGGCGAGATTCAGATCATGGATCGTCAATACAGCAGCCATGTCGTTCCTCTGAACTATCTTCCTGACAGTCTTCATGATCATGTGCTGGTTCGATATATCCAGGCTGCTTGTAGGCTCATCCATTAAGATGACATCTGGCTGCTGAGCAAGGGCCCTTGCGATCTGCACCAACTGATATTCCCCGCCGCTGATCTCATCAACGTACCTGAGAGATAATTCTTCCAATCCCATCAGGTCGATTATCCTTCCCGTCAATCTGAGATCCTTTTCGGTGGCGTCCCATTCAATGTACGGCCTTCTTCCAAGAAGTACCGCGTCAAAGACCGTCATCCTGGAGACCTCGCCTCTTTGCGGAACGTACCCCATTCTCTTTGCAGCCTCCCTTCTGGATATTTGATGAATATCGGAGCCATCGATCAACACACTGCCGCCTTTTGGAACAAGTACCTTATTCAAACATTTCAATAGAGTAGTCTTCCCAACCCCATTAGGGCCGAGGAGGGTAAGCACCTCTCCTTTATCGACGCTGAATGAAACATCCTCCAAGGTCGGCGTGCTGCCGTATGAGAACTCGATGCTGTTCACTTCAAGCAGCATCAGCGGTACCTCCTTATCAGCAGGTAGATGAACAGCGGGCCGCCGAGCATGGAGGTGATTATCCCCACAGGTATGACCATCGGTGCGATGTTCATCCCCACTACGTCTGAAACAAGAAGGATCAGTGCGCCCATGATCATCGCTCCCGGTATCAGGTATCGATGGTCTCCGCCGATCACCATTCTCGCAATATGCGGACCGAGGAGGCCGATGAAAGCGATTATCCCAAAGAATGAGACCATCACCGAAGCTATCAGCGCTGATAGTACCATTCCTAAGATCCGTTCCCTTTCGGTGTTGACACCGAGGCCTTTTGCGGTCTCCTCGCCTGAATCCATAGCGTTATAGTCCCAACGGCGGTAGATGAAGTATAATGCGGCCGGAAGCAGGACGACGAATACAATAAGATCCCAGGTCCATGTTGCTCTTCCCATGTCTCCGAATGTCCATGAGATGATGTTGGCAAGCTGAGCGTCAGATGCGATGTACTGCATGAAAGAAAGGCCTGCCGTGAATATCGCACTTATCGCTATTCCCGCCAAAACCATCGTTTCTGCGCTGACCCTTGTGATCTTCGTCAGCACAAGTATTATCGCCGTTGCGAGAAGGCTGAACAGGAAAGCACTTATTGTTGTGATATAGGGGTTATCTATCGAAATGTAAGAAGAGGCGCTGGACCCGGCCTGCAGGAATATGATCGCAAAAGAGGCTCCGAACGCCGCCGCACTGGATAATCCCAAAGTGTACGGTGAAGCAAGAGGGTTCCGAAGGATGCACTGCATCACGACTCCCGCAACAGCAAGTCCGGAACCGACCAGAACGCATGCCAGGATACGGACCATCCTTATATCCCAGACGATGCGCCCGAGGCCTGATGTATCGAGGGTGAATATGTATCTTGTCACATCAAAGAAAGGGATCTTGATGGCACCGATGTTCGCCGCAATGATGATGCCGAGAAGAAGGGCGGCTGCGCAAAGCAGGATGAACCACGACTTCTTCTTCACATATGATCTGTATTCTTTGTATAGTGATGTATCATCATCTTCTTCGGAATACAGATCGTATATCTCGTCTGAGTCGTGTTCAACAATGGTCCGGTCGTGCGCGGTGATCACCTTTTTCAACGCTTTCAAAAAGTTTGGTCAAAGAAGTTTATAATGAGACCTTTCCGCATCCGCCGCCGGTCTGTGCGCCTGCGATATCGGAGTACGTGATCGCAGTACCCGGATAGAACAGCTGGATTATCTCGTTGGCCTTGTCTTCGAAACTCCAATCGAACTCTCCCTCATGAACTATGCTCGCAACATAATACACATTGATCAGCTGATTGATCCAGTTCGTTCCCCATGATTTGTAGACCATGACCTTGTAGATCTCGCCGTTGGAAACTGCGTCGATCATAGAAAGCGTCCCGAAGTTGTCGTTTATGTATTTCTTTGTTGAAACGAACCCTCCGCCGTCGATGAATATTATCCCGGGGTTCTTTGCGATGACGATCTCCTTTTCAGTGTTATAGGGCTGTCCGCCTTTGATCGAATCGAACACGTTCGTGACCTTCGAGTACTCAAAGGGCAGATAATCCCCCGAGGTCTTCAGGAATCCGCCGGCCCCGTAGTAATTCATGCCGCAGACGTAGGCGGTGACACCTTCGACCGGTCCGACGTTATCTGTTATGCCGCCTATCAATGACCTGATCCCGTTCACTATCTCTTCGGCCCTCTCTTCTTCACCGAACAGTTTTCCCAGCGACAGTATCTGTTTATACATTATGTCCGAGTCGAATTCCACGTCTGCGTTTATCGCAAAGACCGGGACACCGTATCTCTGTTGTTCCTCGTCAAGCTTGGAGACCTCGATCGTGGATGATATGATAATATCAACATTCGCAGCAATGACCTGTTCCGCATTTCCAGGGTCAACTGTTGGCAATCCCTGCAGAAGGTCTTTCAGGATGAAAGTGTGAGTTCTGTTGTCGGCATTGTTGAAACTCTCGTTGATATCAAGGTGCGTGACCTTTTTCACAGCATCAAAATAGGACACCAGCTGCAAAGAGCATGATTTTATCGCTAATATCGAGTTGATCTCTTCCGGTACAGCGACCTCTCTGCCTCTGGCATCGGTGACTGTGTTGCCTTCTGTGTTGTTGTCTCTCGTTAACAGAAATACGGCGCCTGCGCCCGCTGCCACGATGATAACAACGGCAAGGACAGCTATCAGTTTGTTATTGTTCATTTATTCTCCCCGGTCAATATTTTAAGTAACACCTTATTAAAAATCGTGCTACTTAATACTTCACTTCATAGAGTATATTTCTTCATGAAAAAGTGTTATAAAAGGTTCGAAAAAAGTTTATCGGGTGTTCAACACAGAGGCAGTATGGTCCTCCCGTACATTTCGTTCAGGATCTCGCCGAACGCCGTGTACATCGCGCTTGCCGCTGTGAACACTCCCACCGCTCCCGCAACATATGCGAGATCGGAGATCTCGGTAACATCCTTGATCGCCACGACGAAGAACAGTATGGTCAGACCGAGGAAGACCGCCTGGAGTGCCCGGGAGGCCTTCAGCGTTCCAATGAAAAGGAACAGCGTGAGTATGCCCCATATCGCAAAGTACGCTCCGAGGGCATTCGGTTCCGATGCCCCTCCGGTCATTCCGATGTTGATCGCAACGAATGTAAGCCAGAACAATCCGTATGAAGTGAACGCGGTGGCTCCGAAGGTGTTGCCCTTCTTGAATTCAAATATCCCGGCGATCACCTGAGCGATGCCTCCGTAGAATATTCCCATTGTTAAGATAGTTGAATCCAATCCGTATAATCCGAGGTTGTGCAGGGACAACAACATCGTTGTCATCCCGAATGCCAGAAGGCCAAGCCCCGCAGGGTTGGCTATTTTACTAGTGGTTGATTCGTTATCAGCCATGTTCCACAATCTGCGCATCACTTATAAAAAGCTGTACACAACGATATACGTCAAACGTCGAAATAATAGGAAAAAAGATGGTTCAGAGGTTGCTTGACCCCATGAGGAACACCACCACGGCTATTGTCGCCAACCCGGACAGCAAAAGCGCCAGGGAACCTATGTCGTTCTTCTTCCGGTGGAACGCCTCGGGGATCATGTGCAACATGGTCACGAACATGAACACCCCCGCTGAGAAAGCAAATGCAAGGCCGGTGACGCTGCTCTCCACTTCCCCTAGGATGAAATACGAGACCATGGCCGCGACCGGGGTGATAAAGCAGAACGATGTGAGATAAATGAAGGACCTCTTCCTGTTCCCGGCGAGTATGAAAGTGGATGAGAGTGAGAATACTTCCACCGTTTTGTGGAGCAGGATGGCGACCAGCAGTATCATTCCTACGTCCTCCCCAATAAGGAACGCTGCGGCCAGGGCCAAACCGTCCAAGCATGCGTGTATCGATAACCCAATGAAAGCGGAAAGGGAGGTCACTTCATGCGAATGATAGTCCAGGCATTCATCGCAGTCGCATTTTGCTTTTTTGTAATGTTTGAAAAAGAAGTCCACTGCATACATGATAAGAAAGCCTGCAAGAAGAACGAACATGACGTCGATATAGCTGAACCCGCCAGATTCGCTCTCATGGAGCGCTTCGGGCAGCAGGATCAGGAACAATATCCCCAGGAACACCCCGGCACTGAACGCGATCATCTGATGGATCTGTTTGTCTGTTGCCTTGATCGCCATGGGCAGGTATGCCCCAACAAATGATGCCATGAGTATCAGGGCTGTGCAGACCACAAAAAAGACAGTTATATCCACGATCGGAAGATTGATAATTTTTATTAAAAGATTGTGATAAAGTTATTAATTTTGATATTGTTATAACAGTTTTATTAATAAGGTGGAAAAATGGGAATAATTAGCATTTCACTTAACGAAGAAAGCATCGAAGCCCTGGACGATATACAGACAAGGTTCGGCCTGAAGGGAAGGAGCGAGGCGGTAAGAAGAGCGATAAACGCTGCAAGAGCGGAGGCGGAGTTCATTGAAGGTCTGGAAGGGATGGTGGAAGGCGTGCTGATCATCGTCAAGAAGGATCACAGCGACCCTTGGATGAATTTGATCCAAGCAAAACATGAAAATGAGATAAAAACGCAGCTTCACTCTCATTTAAAGAACCATAAATGTCTGGAGGTCATGGTCATCTCAAGCGAGGCGGAAAAGCTCTCTTTGATGCTCAAAGAGATATACTCCACCGGCAAGGCTGACTATGTGACATTCGTAAAAAGTTAAGGTGCGAGTGTAACTTTTAATATACTATGAACGCGTATACCTTTTCCGGATGGGATAGCATGAGTGATAGCTCAAGCAACAATGGTAATAATAAGGCCTCGCAGAAAGGATTTTTCAAGCGGATGCTCAATCAGGAAGAGAGCAAGAGTGCAAAGCAGGTAGAAGTAAAGCCGAGACACCCGAGTTTCGTGGTCACCAATGAAGCAACGGTGACGCCTGGGAGGGTGTCAAAGCCTCAGGCGCCGGGAGTTGTGATATCTCCCGCGGTCAGGCAACTGAACAAGGATGGGTATGTGGTTTTCAACACTCCGGAGAAAGAGGATGTTTACATCACGATCCAGCCGGATTCGGCGTTCTTTGATGATGAAGAGCCGAAGATGGTCAAGATGGCAGGTGGCAGTTTCGTCGGATCGAAACAGACGCCATCGAAAGAAATGCCGATCAAAACAGAGCCGGAAGCCGCGCCTGTGGTGTATACCCAGCCGGCGGACATATTCTCCAACGCAGCCAGAAGGAATGCGATGGATGAGATCGACTTCGGCGAGGTCATCTTAAAGAAGAAGCAAGCTGCGGAGGCAGTGATCGAACCGCCTCCCGCTCTCTTTGTGCCGAATTACGGCGGGATCGCTCCGTCGATCATAAAAGAATCGTACGTACCGGAAGCACATCATGCAGTGGCCGCCACAGCCTCTGCCGCCGTGGATACTAAAGGAATGGCTCCGATAAAAGTTTACAGAGAAGAACCGGAATTCAAAGTTCAGGAAACGCCGGCGAGAACGCCGTTCATCGAGATGCCGTCAGGGCTTTATCTTGACGGCAACAAGGCAAACAACACCGCCGAGACGGAAGACAACAGGATGTTCGTGATCCCTTCGTTCACAGAAGCATCGGTCAAAGCGGAAGCCGTTGCAACATCTGAAGCAATACCGGTATCAATTGCCGCCCAGGTGCAGCCTGCGGTCGCCCCTGCTCCGGAAAAGGTCGAGGTCGTGGTCGAGGATATCTGCTCAACGGCAGTAAAAGAAGATTCGCTGACGGTATCGAACGTACCCGCACCCTTAGAGGTTGCAGATCTTGTAGCGGATATCATGAAACTCACGGTTCCCGGATTGCACTTGGGAGAGGACATGATGGACGAGTCCGCACACTACAAGGAGATCGCGATCCCGGATGATGGTCTCGAATCGTACGATTACAAGTTCGGGCCGATGAGATCTTCAGCCAAAAAAGAGGATACGTCATACGCTTCGTTCTTCGGACTCGAAGGGTAAAGGACCGACAACGATCCCATCGTCGGCCTCCTATAAACCTTTTTAATTCACCTTTCTCGTTTTAATTCTATCTTGATTCAACTCAGCTACGCTATGGCCCGGCCTTCGAATTTGAACAATAAAGGATAGAAAAAGAAAAGCAAGCCATCTTTCATTAATTTTTTGAAAAGGTATCGCGGCTACAAAGGCTGTAAACAGATGCGGTATTTTTCAGACAGGGAAGAACACAGGTAAAAGCAAGATAAAGGCTGTGAATCCGATCGCAACGGCGAGGACGATCTTCGGGTTGACCTTGAGCCCTCTGTCGTCTTCGGTATCGAAATACCTCATCAATCCGGCAGATGATGCGAATCCGCTGTTCTTCTCATTCTTCGCCATTAATAATGGAACCAAGAATCAATATAAAAACCTACCCGTGGAACCTCAGTTCTGGAACACATTTCCTGGACAATTTACCGAAAGTCTCTTTTATGAACGTTATATTACAACGCCTGGTATAATGCACTGGGCAGACGTGATCGCAAAAGAAGTCGCCGACAATTTCGAGAAGCCGCTGATAGCGACAGGCATCAGCCCCTCCGGCATCATCCATGTTGGAAGCCTGAGAGAGGCTATCACCGGAGAGTCCGTAAGGAATGCAGTGGAGGGCCTCGGAAAAGATGTTCGTATGATATATCTGATAGATTCCTTCGACCCTTTGAGGAAGCGCGCTAAATTCTTGCCGGAATGGCTCGATGATTATATGGGAAGGCCCCTGTCCCAGATACCGTGCCCATGCGGCGAACCTAAAAAACATAAGAACTATGCTCACCACTTCGTGCAGCAGTTCATTGATTCAGTGATGTCCCTGGATGTGGATTGCGAAGTTATCTGGACCCATGAACTGTATGAGAAGGGAGCATTCGCCGAAGCTATCGACATCTGTATCAAAAAGAGGAAGGAGATCGGCCAAATATTGCATGAGGTATCCGGAAAGGAATCGAAGGAAGATTACGTTCCGTACAACCCTCTTTGCAAAGACTGCGGAAGGTTCACAGAACCTATCTTTGAAACATATTCTTATCCAAAAATAGAGTACAAATGCAAATGCGGATACCACGGAACCGCCGACATAACCAAAGGGGACGGAAAGCTTACTTGGAGATTAGAGTGGCCTGCCAAGTGGATGATATTCGGAACCTCGGCGGAACCTTTCGGAAAGGATCACGCAGCAGCTGGAGGTTCTTATGATACCGGAAAGAGGATCGCCGAAGAGATATACGGGATCAAGCCCCCGTTTCCGATACCGTATGAGTTCGTTCAGCTGAAAGGCGGCGGCCAGATGCATAAATCCACCGGATCCTCGATCACAGGGATGGACGCCATTAACATGATGCCCCCCGAGATAGTAAAATACCTGTTCCTGAGGGTCCTCCCGTCCAGGGTCATCGATTACGACCCGGGCCTGGGTGTGCTGGACATGGCAGACGAGTACGACAGGATGGAGAGGCTGTTCTTTGCCGGAGGATATACCGAAGCAGAAGAGAATTTGATCCGAGCGTATGAGATCGCACAGCACAATCATGTCCCAAAGACACAGCCCCTGCAGGTCCCTTACAGGCATATCATCAACGTGGTGCAGATGGCGGACACTTTTGAAGGCGTGTTGGAAGTTCTCGGAAGGACGATCGATCTATCAGCGGCAAGCGATGACGACATATCAAGATTAAAGAAAAGGGTTGACTCGGCAAGGTTCTGGCTGAACGGTTTCGCGCCGGATGATGTGAAATTCTCGGTGTTCCCGATGATCCCTCCCGGAACACAGCTCACTATGAGCGACAAGGTATTCTTCCAAGAGCTCGTTGCAAGGATGAACGATGCCAATTGGAATGCAGACTCGATAAGCCAGATCATCTCCGACGTGGGAAAAGCTTCACCCATCGGGCTGAAGGGCGGGTTCAAGGTCATCTATATGATATTGATAGGAAAGGAAGCCGGCCCAAGGCTGGGATCGTTCCTTGCCAGCATGGATAAGCAGTTCGTGATAAACAGATTCATCCAAGCGTCGAAATGATCACAGCAGCCCCATCTCGGTAAGCTTTTCCGGAAGATACGAATCGGTGACGAA
>Ga0209737_10002531_pt1 | contig 12805 bp, 4 predicted proteins | sample TergutCu122P3_FD_187284 | JGI IMG/M metagenome (GOLD analysis project Ga0209737, IMG submission 187284) | Cubitermes ugandensis P3 segment gut microbial communities from Kakamega Forest, Kenya - Cu122 P3 (SPAdes) (version 2) | ecosystem: Host-associated > Arthropoda: Insects > Digestive system >... | reverse complement strand
CGTAACCGTCCAAAATCGGACACATGTTTGTATGAACTTTTTTCATCACAAAGACCTAGGAAATCACCTCCTGCAGTTATGCCCTAAAGTCGTGAAACACCCTGTATATATGGTTCATATAATTTTCATGCACCCAAGCTGCATTAAAACTATATCAACCATCTATATATATATATATATATATATATACATACACACTTAACATTACAGACAAAAATACAACTCTGTAAAATAAACACAAACTTCCTGATAAGAACATCTACATGTATCCAACACAACAGAAGGTCATGTCATGGGTTTGAAAAATCCATACCACTTACACCATGTAATTTACTTTTAATTTTTAATATTATTTTAAAGTTCTATTTAACTAGATAAACTGCTACAGTTTAAGACATCACATCAACAAAATAAGAGATCAACATAATTTTAACATACCATGCGTATGACATTTGTAACAAGATAGGGTTGCACATGTTTATTTTATGTTATCTTATTTTATTTTACACATGTTGTATATTGCACCTTTGCATTACTATGCAGCCCAGGGATAGCTTGTACTGGCAGGTCTCGTTGAACACAAATTCTTTTTGCGTCCTTTTTCTCTAGGGCAAATTTACATCACTTTTCAAATTTACAAGCTAATTTTCAGTTTAACATGATTTGGAATAAACAGTTCATGGTTGCACTTATCTTCTGTAGGAGCAGAAAGTGATGTCACTGTATGCCATTAGTCACGTTTATGGATTGATTACGTTGGTCATATAATCCCATGGCTCATTTACATGGTACCTTCAAAATGTTCCCAAAATCATTTTATTTCTGAGAAATACAAAACATTACAACAATTCAAGCTACATTTCCTTTGAAATAGTAAACTTGTACAACTATACACTTAGGCCAGCAACTGTAAAGGGATTGGAAACATTCCTGGAGGCCATTTTGTGAAAGCCTTTTCAGCCCTTCCATCACATTCTTAGCATCAAAAAAGTGCCATCCCTCTAATGCTGCTTTCAGAAGAGGGAAACAGTTAAACTCAGCTGGAGCCAGATCAGGAGAGTAGTGGAAGTACAGGTTAGTTTAGCAGGTTCACAAAGAGATATATTTTTTATAACATTAAAATGACTAGAAGAGCTGCTTCTGCTGACACTCTGGCTTTCATACACTATATAAGATGAGGTTGTGAATCCCCTAACCCCCAGGAAATACACTGTTTTAAATGGGAATATTGTGTTCAATCTGCGCGATGTTTCTCAGGAAAGTAACTCTGGCGTAAAACAAGAGCTGCCTGTACACTGTACAGAAATATATATATATATATATACTGTATATATACACTCTACAGGTCCATATGCCTACTAGTGATATAGTCATACACTATATAGGATGAAGTTGTCAAATCTCTAATCCCCAGGAAATACACTGTCTTAAATGGGAATTTTGTGTTCGATTGCACAAACTTTGTCAGGAACATAAACCTAGAGTAAAGCAAGACCTGTCTGGATACAAAATGCCAAAATATACACCCGAAGTTTATTTAACATAGTGGTAGTTGTGCTCAATTGTTATAGTTTTATCATGCATAAATGTGACATGCATAACATAAAGACATGAAATGATGCATTTTCACATGCATATTGTTTATATTTCCTCCAAACAACTTGCCTCCATCTCCACCATCAACTACATCTTCTTCGGCATATATATAATCCTCATCATCTCTTTTACGCTTCTTCCATTTTTTACTATTATCTGCAATCAGTACAACAAATTTGGGGTTATAAAGCTACTTAAGAACACAACACAATAATGATGATAATGACATATCTCACTCTCTCTCTCTCTCTCACACACACACACACACACACACACACACAAAGTAATAACTATGATAAAAAATATAAATAAGTGGATTACAGAGAACACAAGGTTGATATACTCTGGCACTGGTAAATAAACCAACAGTCAACATGCTGCAAATGTATAAACCTCACTGTGGATTAGCACAAACTTACTTCTTGACAATTTCTTGGTGGTGAGTATTCATATTTGATATGGCACTGTGCAGTTTGACACATGGGTACCAATGCTGCCGAAGAACCTGCTACCGCCATTTTCAGGTTCTGCCCTAATTTTGCTTGTACCTCCAAAATGCTAGTACCCACCTACCAAACTACACGGTGTCGCATACTCTCAGACCATTATCTGCACACTTCCACGTGTGGAAAGACTGAAAAATGTATTGTTGACTAAATCAACAAGCAGCCATGTGCCAGTAATACTGTGGACTAACAAACTCCAGACCTTATTCTTTATGTACAAGCCCCATGTAATTCAACCTATGATGTCAGTCTGATATATCTTACCCCCAAACAAAGCCCGTTTAAAACCCGCCGAACGCAAGACCATACACAATTCCAAACGTAAACTTACCATCCTTCTTCGTCTTCTTTGGTCCTCCCATATATTGGCTAGCGATACTACTATTTAATATGTATTTATTTTACATGAAGTTTACGATTTTGATCATTCTCATGTCAACCAGCGACGAAGCATGTCAAACATATTTCCCCACCTATCGGATTTACTTAAACGACGCTGATGGTATATGTAAGGAATTGTATGATCCACTGCGACCTATTCAAAGTACTCCGAAAGTTAAACGTCGTATATCCGTCTAAGCTTTTAATACTAATTTTACATGTGCCTGTAAAAAACCTCTGTCTGTCTGTCTGTCTAAACTTCTCACCATCATGGATTACAATCATGGATTGCACTCGGAATCACAGATCATCTAGTATCTCGGAATAAAGAGCACGCAATCGTCGATCTTCTCAAATTGGCACAGGCCATAAATAAGACACAATACGTAGGACCTGTGGAAACACCTACCACAACCACGAGAAACCAAGGTTAAAAGACGAAGAGATCGGATCAGAACTGTATCGGTAGGCATTTTAACCAGAATTACGGCTACGAAAAATTCATTCGCTTGGTTCAAAACAGGGGTCTGTGTGAACACGGCTCAACTAGTGAAGGAGTTTAAGTTTTCCTAAACGGACAGAAAATTCATGACCAGTTAAGCGCTCCATGTGGTCTCTCTAAATATACTCCGTGGATTCTCCCACTCCCATTGAAATGTGTGTTAATGCTCGACAGAGTTTTGAAAAGACTGGGGCGATTTACGGTATTTTATGTTCCTGGACCTGGAGGCAGTAGGTTTGTCCCAAACCACTGGTAACCACCTACCAGAGTGCATGGTGTCATCATGTAGAAGACCACAATTTAAATGTTGACTATGTTTATTGCCACCTTCTTACATTTAATTTGTCCGAATTCATAGACGTTTTTCCCATCAAGTCTATAAATACAAGCGCATTTATTATGTATTGTATATCGTTCATACCTACCACATTTCAAAACTTAGTGGTAGCCATCCCTATGTGTTTATAGACAAGATACAAGGATTACATCAGTCAAACACATCATATTTATTTTAGTTGTTGAGTTTACATGGGCAACATGTAAACTCAGCAACTAAAATAAATATGATGTGTTTGACTGATGTAATCCTTTTATCCTACCACATTTCACCTGAAGTGACTCTGTTCATTTATTTTTCTCACCTCAGCGATGCCCTTTAAGACTGTTTGCTAGATACAGTTATCCATAATCATTCTGGCAGCTGACATCAGCAGTTGACTGACATGCAGTTCCAAATGCAGGTCCTCTATAAAATGAAATTGGTTTCTTCTAATAACATTTTCAATGTTAAAAATCACTGGTGCCTTTAGTCACAATGCTCACATGACTAACATTAAAACTGTGAGGCAGTATATATATAACCTGGTAGCAGATCACTTTAGCTACCATTTTCAAGAAAACGAGTGTTACAGCTCCTTAGTATGAGATTCTTAAGACATGAAACTTCTCACCTACTACTTTCACATCAACTCCAATAAGTCTTACAAATTTCAACACCAACAGTTGCCATCCTGATATGAGAAGCGCCCCTCTGAGATGAGAAAGTTTATCATTTTGCAGTCTCAGTACCTGCAAATTTTCTCCTTCTTTGACCAAAGAAGGTCACAGCTAAAACTGACCAGATTCACTTGAGTAGGGTTCAGAAACTTATTGATCAGAATGTCAAGTTGAGAGCTGACATAGCACTACACCCAAAACTCCTCACTGTTGCATTATTCTGAGACAGTCTCCTCAACAGAAGCACACAACTATCTTCAGATATGGATGTTCTACATACGAGTACATTTTTAGTAAGTTACCCTCAGAGACTAAGCATGTTGCTGGTAACCAGAAAAAATTTAAAATTGCTTCAAAAAAATTTTTATACACTTATTCATTTTACACCTTGGAGGAATACTTTAGTCACCTGTGAACTAAGGACTATATTACAAAACTTTGAATATAGCGGTATAATGATTTAAGATCTTTTGACATGCATTAGATGAGCACTCCTGAATGGTTGTAGGTTTTACCTAGTTATATCACACATGTATTCAGTGATTGTATATTCTAAACTGATTACATTTCCTTGTATAAACTTGATTTTGTTTTAGTTATGTATTATAACCACAAATCATTCTTATATGTATCTTATTGTCAGCACTCATTTTGTACCATGTTTATTGTAATCTGTTGACAAGTTCTATATCCACTCTGGTGGATCTCTGGACTACTAAATAAATTATTATTATTATTATTATTCACCTTCAGTAAATATTGAAGATCCACATTGGATCCCACACTCATATTAGTTACTGGAGAACAGTGGAAATCAGTACACTTCATGTTTCTGCAAGAGCATCCTAGAGACATAACATTATCAGTACAGTTACATGGTAATCTGAATGTTTTCAAGTTCACCAGTGACCATAATGCTGTCACATGTAGCTGCTCCGGACGTTCATCTACCGTGCCAACCAACAAATGCAAGTCAGGTACGTCTGATACACGGGGGCAGTTCCAGCGCTTCCAAGTTTGTTGGGGTCACCAGACTGTGCTTGCAAATCATTACAATCATGTTCTGTTATACAGGTTACACTGCTCCTTGTAAAATGGAATGTTGGTTTTAATCCTGAAATTGTTCTTATATTTTAATTTGTATCAAGTATCATTATTGTTTATTACTTACACATACTGATACAAATTTCTCACAAATTTTATATATGTATGTTTTTTCTTGTATTATTACAGAAATGACTATTTCCATATCTTATAAAAGATTTATGGAAAATAAATGAATGAAATGAAATGAAATAAATCTTTTGCACATAATGTGGATGGTCCTTGACAGTTATGGGTGACTGCGGATGCTGAGTGGAATTATGGAACATGTTAAGTCTATGGACTCAACATGCCACAATTTCCAGCTTGTTTTTAAAACAAGTGTTTCCTCTTTCTGTACGATGTAGTGTTCTAGAAGGACTTACTTTTGCCGTCAGACCTTCTAACCAAAGTAATTTAACACTGAGAGCCTTTATGTTCTGCGCAGTTGAACTTGGTGCAAGATTCTTGAGGCTGACAGGCTGATTGTATCTTATTACATTACTGAAACCAGAAATTTCTAAGTACTCTGCCCATCTTGGCATATGCTTTTGTTTAAGAGGTTTGAAACAGAATGGGAAAAAAGTTATTTTTTATGGATTCAGGAAGAACTCCACAACTTGATACTAATTGCCATCAAAACCTCAATTCTCACAAAACCAGGAATATTTATAATGTAAAGTTTGTTGTTCTCATGGCAGTGACTGTGAAAACAGCCACCTTCTGTTATCTAATGCCATGTAGTGTGGTAAATGTGTACTGACATGTTGAAGGAACCTGATGTTTTAGTCGTCTTGGTTTCTTCTATCCTGAAGATGCAGGTGACAAATTCCTCCTTAAGTGTGTAAATTTCTACCAGAATACACAATGTCACATCCTAGAAGGCAGTAGTCTTCGTAATGACTGGTGTGACAACCACAAACATCACTTCACTTTGAATTGCCCAAGGACTTAAATCCCAATTTGCAATGTTAGTGTATTCTGTATTCATTAAACTGTTTCTGAGCATTTGTTCCGACCAAAATTTAAATGTGATACATTTCTATCATTTTAAACAACACACATGGGAATTTTTTATTTAAATCAGCAAACATTCCCAAATCCAAGCACTGTACTACCATTCCTAAAGTATGCAATTACATACCAGAGCTATGGCGTGAATAAAGGCCAGATACTAGCATCGAAATTGTAGACACTTGCCCAAGTCATTATTCAAACGTTTATGGCACATAGTTCGGCAGGTCAGAGGACCTGTGGTTCCAAATACATGACTCGTGCTACATCCTTACATAGCTTCCGAACATCTCCACGCCTCTGCCACACAAAAGGTCCTCGAAGTACTACTAAGCAGGGACAATGTTCAATAATTTGCTTAGCAGTAAGACATGACAATTTGCACGGTGACCATGTCCACCAGTTAAATTCCTCTAAATATTTCAGCGGGTTCCTCTTAAGTACGGACTCAATTATGGTGTTGTCATTACCAACAGTTATAGTTATATCAACTACTCTTATATTAACACATTGACACAGTACATATTCAACCATTTCAGGGTTATATTCTAAGCGGAGACATAGACAGATCACAGATTTGAAGCCAGGAAGAGGTGACAAATTTTCTTCAAATGCAGGAATTGATGATGTATCAGATGATGTAATGTGGAGGCACTTTAGAGAGGTACACGTTTCTCCAATAGCTTTAACATTAATGGCACCAACATCACAGATATCCAAACACTGCAGCTGGTTCCAAAATGTAATAAGAAGCTGTTCAATTTGTGGGAATTTAACACATGAAAGTCTGAGCATTTTTAGATTTTCAAGCCCTTTTAAAGCTGTTATGTTACAATTTCTATCACAGGTCAAATTAATTGCTATGAGATTTGGAAACTTGTCAACTAAAAGACTGAGGTGAGAAGATGTAATTTCACTACATCCAAAACTTAACAGCTGAGCGGAGCAGGTCCAAGTATATCCAAAACCAGATGCTGTTTTATTTGCCAGTCCATTCAGTAACCTTGTAACACCAAATTCAGATATACTGGTTTTCTCTACGTTCAGCTGCACCAAGTGCTGAAATTTGAGTATGGCATCAACACTTGAATCAGTAACATAAATGGACTCATAAACATTAACACATCTCAGCTCTCTGCATGATTCTGAAATAACTTCCAATACACTGTTGTCACAGTTACACATGAAGGTAAATTCTTCCAGATTTGCTGCAACACCAGAAATGTTTACAAACAAATTTGTCCAGTCCACACAACGTAATTTTCCTATTTCCAATTTCTTCAAGTTACTCAGATCCCTTATAGCTTTGTAGACAAAAGGCACAATGAAATTCCACTCATATCCATATGATAATGCGTGCAAGTGATCTGAACCAAAGTTAAGTTTTGTAACAGCCGGGTGAATTATTGACTGTACTAGTACTTGCAGAATTTCCTCACACCATGGTTCCTTGATCAAGTCATGTAAGTCATCATACAGATTATCTACTGATCTCAAAAGTTTGTAGGTAACCTCATTGGCTATCGATGGGGGTACTGTATCACAAAGGAGGGTTTTTAAAAGTTTACAAGTTTTTTCAAGTTCTCCACGTGCAGAACCCTTGTGATATAATTCCATGAATTGTAGACAAAGAGTGCACACATAGTCTCCAAGTGCTTCTAATGCCAGATTTATGAGATTATCTGGTTGAATGTGCTGAAACATGATGGTTCTCTTCCTGAAAAACAGGAATTAAGACTTTTCACTAAAAGCCAGCAGAGGTATAGAATAGGATGTTCATTCCCCACAATATAAGCAATATGCGCGCGCGTGCAGGGTTGTGGCTACGGTAAGGTGAGTGGTGTAGCTGTCCCAGACTGTGGAGTCCAAGGAGTGACAATCTTAACATTTTAAATGAAAATCTGATTTTTTTTTTGCTAAAAAATATTAAGATATTAAAATAAAATAATAGGAAATTCAATCAATAATTGTAACTTTTTAAATGTTTATAATGTCTGTGAGGGATCGTCATTGTGATTACTCGGCCCAGGCACCAAAAAATTTAACAATGCCAGTACACACACAGATTTCCAAGAGTCTGTCCATCCATGCATATATGCCTCTTAGAAACCCTCTTAACAAATCAGCTGCCTCATAAAAAGTTCATATGAATATCATGCTAGTATGGGGCACCATAACTTACATTTTGATTTCTTGCATTTAATCATAACATGGAAGGCATAAGAACTTCTGGGGTGTGAGTGACCCTAGCATCACTTAACACATGTTCCTGAGATGTGAAGTGATGATTAGTATTTAAAACTTCAACTTCTCTTGAGAACACATTTCTAGAATGTAAAATATGCTGGTTTCATGAAGTTTATGTTTGACTTCCCATTTTATGGCAATGGGAATGGTTATGTTTCCTTCTCGTTTACATGCTGTTTTATTGTTAAGTCTTCCACCTAACTGCAGCATTTTGCAGTATAAGCCTGTGACTGTTTACAAAATCCATTAGCTAATTAATTCTGAAATACAAAACCTGGGACCTGTCTTGACAGTACTTTGACCACTCCGGTACGGACGGGTCACTGGTTACGTAAAATGGGTTAGGAACGATCTGCAGACTATAAATTTCGTAAGTGCACGAAGTTTAAAGACTGTAAATAAACTTCAAATTTGGGGACAGCTATATGTGGTCACTGTATTGTAGAGTCCTTGCCAGCCTCAAATGATCATTGTATACTCACAGAGTTCCTTCCCTTGAGCTTCTGATTGACTCGAATGTTAATTCAAGCGGTTTATTTCGCACTTTTGCTGTGTAGTAGTGCCAAAATAGTGACGCGCTATTAGGTCACACGTGTATAAATACCATAACCAAGCTAGTAAAATTTGTGTCGAAAGGATACGCGTTTGAACAACAAGAGAGATTACAGCATCGGAAGATGCACATTTCACACTGTAGTCGAGAAAATGTGCTTCGTGTTTTGAGTCCACAGTTTTGAATGCCTGATTCAACCACTGCCTTTTTATTATACGGTGACAAGTGCGAGTATGGTGTTCTTGCAATAATTACAATTGTTGATATTTGTATTGTGATATGTTTTACATCCTTCGCCAAGGCCTATTAAAGATGTATAGAATTAAACGAATTATATTCTATTATATCTGTCTTATTTCATTCAGTATTACATAACCTACATCATTTACGAACAATACTGCAGACAAAACGCATGCACGCCGTGCGTTTTCCCACTTATTAAGTAACATACAATAAACACTTTGTACTGTGTTCCTTTTTTTTATTTTTAATTCTACTTAATTTTAAAATGTACATATATGAATACGAATACTTTACTTGTTTCATTATTTTGTAATGCATATGTTGCTTTGAACTACTGTGTACTTATGATCTTTTCTTTGTTATTTATCATGTTTCTACAAATTTTATGTAATTTTGTAACTTATTGCTTTGACTTGATTGCATATTGGAATTACCTCTTTCCATGACGAATTCCAGATTCAATCCGACCTGTGCGAATGATGGATCTGTGAATGTATGTATGTATACATAATAGAAAAGGAGCCGTTGCAGCAGGATACGCTACATATGAGCAGATGATTTAAAAGCGCTTATTGTGAAGATCAGTGCCCCTCAGCTGGAGTGTGCCACTAGGCTAACAAAGATGAATGATTATGTAAAATGAAATATGAAAATTAAATGTGTAAACACACACACACAGGAAAATGTACCACAAGCTGGACTACATCTATCATAAGAAAAGGGGACACTTATCGACCATAAAAAGGGGACAAATTTTATTTCCCTCACAAGTACATAAAAGACACACAGAAACAAGCAATAACACATGCAGAATTTAAATGTTTCAGTTCTGGACACAAGCATGTTTTTCAGTGCATCCAATTTTCCTCAACAGTACAGGAACACTATGAATAAAAGTTCACCCTAGAACAAGGCATGAAAGGCCCAGAGGGAAGGCAGAGGTATAGTTGTACTCTTTCTGTAATCTTGGGGCTAGATGGGGTGGGTGGTAAATGTCACACCCTGGCTGCTTTACTCCCAGAAGTGCCGCAAGATGTAGTAGATTGTGTATCTATTGTGTTCACATTTCAGTGCAGGTAAGGTTGGTTTGATAAGTTGAATTTTGCATCATGCACAGTATGTACAATACTAAAATTGTCTATGCTCTGACACGTTCAAGCCTTAACTGTTGGCCGTCTTCAGGGAGCTCATGCTTTAGCATATGCAGTTATGCTTCAATTTATATGGTAGGAATTCTACATGTGAGATAAATTATTAGTATGAAGATTATATGTCACAATTCTTAAAATCAGTTTGTGGTTAAAATACAGTATAAAATGATTTTAACCTTTTAAAGCCTACTGGTTATGTGATGCACCAACAAGTTTAACATTCAACAATCGTATGCTCTGCCCACACTGTATTTATGGGTTTTGTATTTATCTGAGAACAAACAGCGACTTGTGCCATGTACATCATAAACTGATTGGTTATTATAACTGAGATGAAAAGTGTTTACTGCATGGTACGAACTGGGTCTTTAAATAAAGCAGTCTGTGCTTCGTTTTAAAAGGTTTAATTATGCTATAGCGTGTTCATTCATAACGTGAACACAAGATACTGGAAATTTTATTCCAGGACTTATTTCATTTGAAGAACGATTCTTCTTCTTCCATTGGCACTACAGCCCATTGTGGGTTTTGGCCTGTTGAACAATATCCTTCCATTTTTCCCTCTCTATCACCAACTCTCTCCATCTTCTCACTCCCAGCACTTGAAGATCTCTTTCTACTCCCTCTTTCCTTCCTTTCCTGGGTCTTCCCCTTCGTCTCGTCCAACCACTTCCTGTAATTATCAATTTCGGTTAATCTTGTATTTCCAATGTTGCGTTATTTTGAGATCTCAACACGGAACACAAATATTGTAAAATAGACGAAGCATTTTCCACGGTACATTTTTTAGTATCTTGTACCAGATAACGGCTTATTACATGAGCCGAAACACGTCGCGAAGTAATAACAGTATAAGAACAATATAGTGATTGACATTTTTTGTTTCTTGTGCTTCTTATCATTTGGTTCGTTACTGAACAAACTTGGATGCCCCTACTATGGAATATACATTTTGGCTTTGCACTAGACACCCCTCTGTGACACGGTTTATTTTAGTGCAGTTAAGTACAACGGATCTCCAGTAAAGCAATTTGTATTCTGGTTAATATTAGAAATCCCTAGAGGAGGTTGTACTGCATTCTGTAGTGTGGTGAATATATGCGATTATGTGTTAACAGTAAACCCTTCAAAGCCCAGTGGTCACTATATGAACCACCAGGTTTAACGTTCACAAATTCTACGTTCTGCCCACACAGTGTATTTATGTGTTTTGTGTGGATCCGAAAACAAACAGCGATTATTTCCCTATACAGCATTAAGTACCTGGTTTTATAACAGAGATTTAACCCTTTAAAGCCTACTGGTCACTATATGTACCATCAGCTTTAACATTCAACAATTCTACGTTCTGCCCACACAGTGCATTTATGTGTTTTGTGTGGATCTGAGAACAAACAGCGATTATTTCCCTATACAGCATTAACTGACTGGTTTTTATAACAGAGATTTAACCCTTTAACACCCAGTGGTCACTATATGTACCATCAGCTTTAACATTCAACAATTCTACGTTCTGCCCACACAGTGCATTTATGTGTTTTGTGTGGATCTGAGAACAAACGGCGATTATTTCTCTATACAGCATTAACTGACTGGTTTTTATAACAGAGATTTAACACTTTAACACCCAGTGGTCACTTTATGTACCATCAGCTTTAATATTCAACAATTCTACGTTCTGCCCACACAGTGCATTTATGTGTTTTGTGTGGATCTGAGAACAAACAGCGATTATTTCTCTATACAGCATTAACTGACTGGTTTTTAGGCGCTTTCGCAAAGTTGCGAAAGGCGACTCTTAGCTTCGTAATGTCTGTCTGTCCATCCGTCCGTCTGTCCGCATAGAACAACTCGGCTACCGCTGGAAGGATTTTCATGAAATTTGATATTTGAGGATTTTCCGAAAATCTGTCGCCTAAATTCAAGTTCCATTAAAATTGGACAAGAATGACGGGTACTTTACATGAAAACCACTATATACACGTATTTTCGACCACATCTCGCTCAATTATTATTAGAATGAGAAATGTTGCAAACAAAAGTTTTAGAGACACTCAAGCACACATTTTATGTCCAGTAAAGTTTTTTTAAAAAATCATGCCTTATGATGAGAAAATTTGGAAAAATATTGTAGAGCGGGGCAGACCATAGAGGACAATACGGCGCACGCGTATTGCATGCTGGATACCTAAGGCTACAGACACACACTCAGAATTCATTCATTCAGTATTCTGACGACAGGTCCAAAGCCTCCTCCAAAACGATGCCTCCACATAGTGCGATCTAGAGCTTCCTCCTTCAAATGACAGTATCCTCTCCTGTCCTTAAGGTCATCTAGTAGCTTCTTACGTCTTCTTCCTCGTCTTCTTGTCACTTCCATCTCCCCCTTTATCTTTCCTTCAATAACTTGTTTTAGAAGGCAGTTTCTACGTAAGATGTGACCAATCCAGTTAGCCTTCCGTTTTCTTATTTCGTGTAGGATATTCCTCTGCTCATTGACTCTAAGTAACACTTCTTCATTTCTCACATGATC
>Ga0209737_10002530_pt1 | contig 12806 bp, 12 predicted proteins | sample TergutCu122P3_FD_187284 | JGI IMG/M metagenome (GOLD analysis project Ga0209737, IMG submission 187284) | Cubitermes ugandensis P3 segment gut microbial communities from Kakamega Forest, Kenya - Cu122 P3 (SPAdes) (version 2) | ecosystem: Host-associated > Arthropoda: Insects > Digestive system... | reverse complement strand
TCAAAACGAGAAAACGGCTTCTTCATGAAGTCGTCAGCGCCAATATGCGCGCCGAAGAATTGCGCCTTGGCTTGTTCGTTGCCGCTCATCATGATGATGGGTATCTCACGGGTGCGGGCATTCTTGCGTAAGGCGCGTAGCGCTGCGAAACCGTTGATACCAGGCATCACGATGTCGAGAAAGATCAGATCCGGTTTCTGGGTCAGGGCGACTTCCATGCCCATCTTCGCATCCAGCGCGCCCAGAAAAACACAGTGCGCCGATTCGAGGAAGCGTTTCATCGCCGTCAGAATGGTGGGGGAGTCGTCGACCACGAGAACCCGTGTCTCTTCCTTCGGGTTCATACGAGGACGCAGACGGCGCTCCTCCAGTTGATCTTCAATGTGTTCAGGCAGGGATTTCCTGCGGAAAAAAGAGAACAAATGACCAAAAAAACCCACGTCCGATTACTCCAAAACCAGCACAAAACTCAATGTTCTTCATCGCCTGCGATGAGAGGCAAGCAAATAATGCGTATCATACACCTATCGCGCCTGTACGCAGATGTTTGCTGCAATGTGGAGAGCACGTAAACGTCGAATTATTATATCAGTATGAAATTATTCACATAAGGTAATATTAAAAATAATTATGAATTTTTCTTATTGTTACGAGTGCAAAGCGCTTGCCAATACTGCACGTCATCACGTAAAAATAAAATTATTGAGCGGAATATATTTTTTGTTTGGCAACGGAAAGAAGAGGAAAATCTGGGAAACAGGGGATATTTGACACTCGAAGTGGTTATCGTCGTCCGACGGTAGGCAAATATGAGCAAATGACGTATCATCGTTTTACCTGTTACAGTCATCCTGAAGGAACTATGATGAAAGCATCGATCGCCATTGCTGTTGCCGCGAGTTTTCTTTTTTCTGCATCGGCCTTCGCCGCTGGTGAAGAAGACATGCTCAAAACAAAGGGCTGCATCGCTTGTCACAAGGTCGACGGCAAGTCGGTTGGCCCTTCTTACAAGGAAGTTGCTGCCAGGTACGCCGGGCAGAAAGATGCCGTTGATAAACTCGTTGACAAAGTGCTCAACGGCGGAGCGGGCGTGTACGGGAAAGTACCGATGACCCCCAATAAAGCAAAAGTCTCCCCCGAGGAAGCAAAGACGCTCGTCGTCTGGATTTTGTCGCTGAAGTAAGCGCGTTTTCCCGCGTCTTCCACTAGGTAGCCGAAAAAGAAGCCAACCAGGTTCGTGGTTGGCTTCGGGCGCTCGATCGGTCGGCCTGGCGGCAAAGTTACAACAATACGATGTCGAATTGTTCCTGCGTGTAGCTTGCTTCGGCGTGCAGCGAAATTTTCTTGCCGATGAAGTCTGAGAGCATCGCCAGCGACTGATTTTCTTCGTCGAGAAAAAGATTGATGACTTCGGGGTTGGCCAGAACACGAAATTCACGGGCATTGAATTGGCGCGCTTCGCGCAGTACTTCGCGAAGGATTTCGTAGGCCACCGTGCGCGCAGTCTTTATCTCGCCCCGTCCGCCGCAAGTGGGGCAGGGTTCGCACAGCAGGTGGGCAAGCGACTCTCGTGTGCGTTTGCGGGTCATTTCTACCAGCCCCAAGGTACTGAAACCGTTGAGGCTTATTTTGGTGCGGTCACGGCCGAGCGCCTTGCGAAATTCTTCGAGCACCATTTCCCGGTGTTCAAAGCTGTCCATGTCGATGAAGTCGATGATGACGATACCGCCCAGGTTACGCAGGCGAAGCTGGCGAGCAATGCCCTGGGCTGCTTCGAGATTGGTCTTGAAAATGGTGTCGTCGAAATTGCGCGCGCCAACGAACCCTCCAGTGTTGACGTCGACGGTGGTCAGGGCTTCTGTCTGGTCGATGATGAGGTAGCCGCCGGATTTCAGATCGACGCGACGGGCCAATGCTTTTTGAACTTCCATTTCGACGTTGTGCAGTTCAAAAAGCGGACGATCACTGATGTAGAGTTCCAAAAGCGGTAGAACCTTGGGCGTGTATTCGGCGGCAAAGTCCTGGAGCTTGGTAAAGTTTTCCCGCGAGTCGATGCGCACGCGCGTCGTGTCGTCATTGACCAGATCACGCAGAATACGCTGCGCAAGATTTAAATCTTCGTGCAATAAACGGGGCGCTTCGATCCCCTTGGAGATGTGAAGGACTTCTCCCCAGAGTTTGTGCAGGTAGGCAATGTCGGCGGTCAGTTCTTCGTCGGAGGCATTTTCAGCCATGGTGCGAACGATGAAGCCGCCGCAATGTTCTTCCGGGACGAGCCGGGCCAGGCGTTCGCGTAGTTGTTCGCGCTCGGATTCGTCGCCAATGCGCTGCGAGATGCCAATGTGCTTATCTTGCGGTAAGTAGACCAGCAGCCGTCCCGCCAGACTGATTTGCGTAGACAGTCGCGCGCCCTTGGTGCCAATCGGGTCCTTGAGCACCTGTACCATCGTGGACTGGCCCTCGGTGAGGATTTTCTCGATTGGACGCGCCACGTCGCTGCTCTGGCGCTCGCTCCAGATGTCCGCAACGTGCAGGAAGGCGGTGCGTTCGAGACCAATGTCGATGAACGCGGACTGCATGCCCGGCAGAACTCGGACGACTCGGCCAAGGTAAATGTTGCCGACGATGCCCCGGCTCGCGGGGCGTTCGACGTGTAATTCCTGCACCACGCCTTGTTCGACGATGGCGACACGCACTTCTTGCGGGGTGAAATTCAGCAAAAACTCGGTACTCATGGTGGTTCCATTCACGCGGCAGCCCCGCCAGCTGTTTTATTGCATATTCTACATTCTGTATCGGTGGGCATTCAGATACGGAGACTTGAAACGATTAGTTTACTCACTCACGCTCATTCGCGGTGATAGGGATGGTTGCACGTGATGCTCCATGCCCGGTAGAGGGCCTCAGCGAGCAGGGGGCGTACGAGTGCGTGGGGCAGGGTGAGGCTGGAGAGCCGCAGGGACTCATGCGCGCTCGCTTTGAATGCCGGGGCAAGGCCATCCGGTCCGCCGACGATGAGGGCGATGTCCTCGCCGCCGCTACGCCATTCTTCCAGGCGGCGCGCGAGCGCCGCGCTGGTGAAATCGGCGCCATGTTCATCGAGAACCACCCGGCGGCAACGCGCCGGCAGGGCGGCCTCGATACGGGCCGCTTCGGCTTGCATCATCGCCAGCGGTGTTTTTCCTATGTTGCGCGCTTCGGCTTTGATCTCGATCAGTTCGAGCGGTAACTCACGCGGCATGCGGCGAGCGAACTCATCGAACCCCGCCTGAGTCCAGGCGGGCATGCGATGGCCAACGGCGATGACGACAAGCCTCACGTTTCATCTTTCCGCTGTGTTTGCGGGCGTAGCGGCGCGGTGGGGAAGAGGGGTCGTCCAAAGTTCTTCGAGCCGGTAATAGGCGCGGATGGCCGGCTGCATGACATGAACGATGATGTCGCCCAGGTCTACTAGCACCCATTCGCCGCTTTTTTCGCCCTCGACGCCAAGCGCTTTGATTCCTGCCGCGTGCGCGCGATCCAGGACATTGCGCGCGAGCGCTCGTGTTTGCCGACCGGAATCGCCGCTGGCAACGATGATGCGTCCAAATTGCGAGGTGAGGTGGGAAGTGTCGATGACTTCGATGTCACGCGCCTTGATATCTTCAAGGGCGCTGATGATGATTCTTTCCAGGTCAGGCGCGCTCATTCTTCATCCTGCCTCTGCTTTCTGTGCTCGGCCAGTGCCGGGTCTGATGGCCGTCGCTTGTGTTTTCTCCGGCGGGGGAGGCCGAAAATGTCACGCGCCGCAACGTAAAAGCTCGCGAACAGGGTAGGGATGATGATCAGCAGAAAAACGGTGCACACCAGCACGCCAAGCCCTTCGACGGTGAGTTGAAGAAAGTTGATGACAAGGGCTGCCAACATGCAGACGAAGAAGCCAAAACAGAAGGAGTAGGCCAGAAAGGGAAGCCAGTTGAGGAGGCATCCCTTGAGACTGAAAATCAGCGCCATGGGGACGGATAGTCGCCACCAGCCGATGAGTTGCGGCACGAACAGGTAGACCACGCCCCATAGCGTGAGCAGTACCGTGGTGGTAATGAATGAATAGCGAAACCAAGGAGAGGCAAAAACCGCTGTATCCGGTATTTCGGCATGCATGAACGCCTGCCACATGATGCCGCCATCGATCAGTTTGGTGCCCCACAGGACCATCGTTATCACGATGTAATTGCAAAAGCCTGCCAGCAGCAGATCATATGCGTGACGGCGAAAACCCGTAAACAACAGGCCCGGGCTGAGTTTACGCTTGCGATCGATGGCGCGGCAGCCGTTGAAGACTCCCAGCATCAGTCCGGGGTATAGAACGGGCCCGAGCAGTTCGCCGACGTAAGGGGTGACCAGCGCCACGAGAATGCCGAGAATGCAGCTGAAGGCCAGAAAACTGAGAAATGCGGGGCTGCGCACCCACAACATGAAACCTTCGATCAGCCAGTACCATCCGTGTTGCATGGGAACTCGCCGGACTTTCAGCGGGCGGGGTTCGTGCTGATACCGAGGATCTGGCGGCAGGGCGGAACCCTGCATGGCGGGGGGGGCTTGTTCGATTTCAACGATGTTTTTGTTTCTCATTGGCGGGAAGCTGTATCAGTACTGGGCAGGGGAGAGACGGCATTATGGACGCGTAGACGCAAAATATTGCGATATTCGTCGGGATCTTTCACTAACACCAGTCTACCCGCACGCGGCAGGGCGTGGTCGGCAGCCCGTGACAGCCAGAACCGCAATGCGGCCGCGCGCAACATCGAGGGCCAGGCGAGGCGTTCAGCATCGGTAAAGGGACGGGCTGAATGATAAGCGGTGAGCAGAGTCTCCACGCGCGCCGGATCGAGCGCGCCGCCGGGCATGCTGCACCAGTCGTTGACGGTGACGGCGACATCGAAGAGCAGGGCGTCAAAGCTGGCAAAGTAGAAATCAATCACTCCGCCGATGAATCCGTCCGCCCATAAAACGTTGTCGCGGAAAAGATCGCCGTGAATCGCCCCGGCAGGCAGGCACGAGAAATCGGCATCGGCGTTTTCCTGGAAACGCAGTTCGGCATCGAGGAGCGCTGCATCCTCAGCAGGCAAATAGGGCTGGAGCAGGGCGGCGGTTCGCATGCGCCAGCGTGCGCCGCGTGGATTGGGTTGCCGTCGTCCATAAGAGCGTCCGGCCAGATGCAAACCTGCGAGCATGAATCCGACCAGAGCGCAGTGTTTGTTGCTCGGATGGGCTTCCGAAGCGCCCGCCAGCCGCGAGACCAGCGCCGCCGGTTTGCCAGCCAACGTGCCGAGGTATTCGTTGTCGCGATTGGCGATTGGCGCAGGCACGGGCAGGCCGTGGCGGGCGAGATGGGCCATCAGATGCAGGTAATAAGGCAGTTCGGCGCGCGCAATATCTTCGAACAACGTCAGAACATAGCGTCCGAGTGTAGTCGTGACGAAAAAATTGCTGTTCTGGACGCCGCCTGCGATGCCCTCGAATTCAACCAGACGCCCGATGGAATAATGATCCAGCCAGCGTGTCAGGGCTTCTTCGGTAGGCAATGTGAAGACGGACATACGCCAAGCTTACCAGCTTGCAATCACCCAGGTTGGGACGACCAGTTTGTGATTGCCGTCGTACCGTACCCAGTGGCCGCCGCCATCCTGATCGATCAGGTAATAGGAAATCCCATTGAGCGGTGAGACCTTGACCATGTAGAGCTTGCCGCGCAGGCGAAACTCGGTGAGGGTGTCATCTCCGCGCTTGACGATGGTGACCTGGGGCAATTCTTCTTCCAGCGGCTCGAGACCCTCCGGTTGCTGGGCAAAGGCCGTCGTCGATCCGACGCAGAAGGCAAAAGTAGCGAGTGCAGCAGACAGCGAGGAACGCATGGGAAAGTCCTCCGTTGCAGGGGCTAGAGATTAAGCATTATTTCATGCTCCTCGGGCAAGGGCGTAAAGCCGCGCATCTCGTAGTGTTTGAAAATAGCCTCAATCACCTCTTTGGGTTCGTCGATGACCTGAACCAGATCGAGGTCTTCCGGGGAAATCATGCGCTCGGTCACGAGTTGGTCCCTGAACCAGTCGAGCAGGCCGCGCCAGAAAGCGCCGTGCACGAGGATGATCGGAATCTGCCGACTCTTGCGCGTTTGCACCAGGGTCATGGCTTCGAGCAGTTCATCGAGCGTACCCAAACCGCCGGGCATGACCACGTAGGCGCTCGCGCACTTCACAAACATGAATTTGCGCGTGAAAAAATGCTGGAAAGACTGATAAATGTCCTGATAGGCGTTGCCCTGTTGCTCAGATGGCAACTGGATATTGAGTCCCACTGAAGGACTCTTGCCGAAGAATGCGCCCTTGTTGGCTGCTTCCATGATGCCCGGCCCGCCCCCTGAGATGACGGCAAACCCGGCCTCTGAGAGCAGGTGAGCGATGCGCTCGGTCAGCGCGTAATAGGGGTGATCCGGTTTGACCCGGGCACTGCCGAAGATCGAGACTGCCGGGTGAATGGCGTTGAGCCGTTCGATAGCTTCGACGAACTCTGCCATAATTCCAAGGATTCGCCACGATTCGTGCCCGCTGCGATGCGGCGCGGCTGCAATCATGCTGGGTGGTATTTTGTTTTTTACGCTCATTTTCTTAGTGTCGTGCGTTCCTGCGATAGCGAGGATTGTTTTTAAATGACCACTCTACTGCTCGTCGATGGCTCCAGTTATCTTTATCGCGCCTTCCATGCATTGCCCGATCTGCGTACTTCACGCGGCGAGCCGACCGGCGCTATCCGTGGTGTTCTTGCCATGCTACGTCGGCTGGCCGGGGACTACAAGGCAGATTATCGTGTTTGTGTATTTGACGCCAAAGGGCCGACTTTTCGGGATGAATGGTATCCGCAATACAAAGCGAACCGTCCGCCCATGCCCGATGATCTCGCCGCTCAGGTTCTCCCCCTGCATGAAGCGGTGAAGGCGGAGGGTTGGCCCTTGCTGTCGGTTGCGGGGGTCGAAGCCGATGATGTCATCGGTACGCTTGTCCGCCTTGGCCTCGAGCGCGACTGGAAGGTAGTGATTTCCACCGGCGACAAGGATTTGACCCAGCTCGTGCAGCCCGGTGTGCTCTGGGTCAACACGATGAGCGAAGAGGCGCTCGACGAGGCTGGCGTCGAAGCCCGGTTCGGCGTGCCGCCGTCACGCATCATCGATTACCTCGCGCTGGTTGGGGACACGGTCGACAACGTACCCGGCGTGGAGAAATGCGGCCCCAAAACGGCGGCAAAATGGCTGGCCGAATACGGCAGCCTCGATAATTTGATTGCACACGCGGGCGAGGTCGGCGGCAAAGTGGGTGAAAACCTGCGCCGTCACCTCGATTTTTTGCCTTTAGGACGCCGTTTGGTGACGGTTGCCACCGATGTGGCGCTGCCATGCAGCCTCGATGATCTCGTTTCGCACGGTCCCGATTTCCAGGCACTGACCGCGCTCTACGAGCGTTTCGAATTCAAGAGCTGGCTAGGGCAGGGGGGGCAAACCGCTGCCGCCAGCGTAGCGCCCTTTGCGCCAGAAGGTTTGACGCGGCGCTTCCAGCGTGACGACGAGCGCGCAGGCGATGCGTCCCCCGCCCGCGCGCCGGATCGCTCACGTTATCGCGCTATCGTCGATTGGCCGGATTTCGAGGCGCTGTTGAAGCGGTTGGAATCTGGCGTTTCCACTGACCTCATTGCGCTCGATACCGAAACCACGGGACTCGATCCGCTGACTGCGCGGCTGGTTGGAATTTCCTTTGCGTTCGCGCCGGAAGACGCGGTCTACCTGCCGCTGGCGCATCGCGGCGCGGACATGCCCGCACAACTGCCATTCGATGAAACGCTGGCGCGGCTCAAGCCGTGGCTGGAATCGGAAGCACACGCCAAACTTGGACAGAACATCAAGTTCGATGCCCACATCTTCGCCAATCACGGCATCACCCTGCGCGGCATCGTCCACGACACGCTGCTCCAGTCTTACGTGCTGGAAAGCGATCGTCCTCACGATATGGATTCGCTTGCCAAAAGGCATCTCGGACTCGCCACGATTCCCTATACCGAAATCTGCGGAACGGGCGCGAAACGGATCGGTTTCGATGAAGTGGCTCTGGACACGGCTACCCGTTACGCTGCTGAAGATGCCGACATCACCCTGCGGCTGCATCGAAAACTGTGGCCGCAACTGGAAGCTGCTCCCATGCTGGCCGCGCTCTACCGGGACATTGAACTGTCGACTCTCGCCGTGCTGTTGGCGATGGAGCGTACCGGCGTGCTCATCGACCCGTTTCTTCTCGCGCAACAAAGCAACGAGCTAGGTCGTCGTTTACTCGATCTAGAGCGTGAAGCTTACGCGCTAGCTGGGGAGGCGTTCAATCTTGGTTCTCCCAAGCAACTCGGTGAAATTCTTTTTGGCCGTCTTGGTTTGCCGGTGCGCAAGAAAACCGCCACGGGTCAACCTTCGACCGACGAAGACGTTTTGAGCGAACTTGCCGAGGACTACCCGTTACCCAAACTGCTGCTCGAACATCGTAGTCTTTCCAAGCTGAAGGGCACCTATACCGACAAGTTGCCGCGCATGGTCAATCCGGCAACGGGCAGGGTGCATACCAGTTTTTCCCAGGCCACGGCCATTACTGGGCGGCTTGCCAGCTCCGACCCCAACCTGCAAAACATTCCCGTGCGCACGGCGGAAGGTCGCCGCATTCGCGCCGCTTTCATTGCGCCGCGCGGCTGCCGGATCGTCTCCGCAGACTATTCGCAGATCGAGTTGCGCATCATGGCGCATCTGTCGAACGACGCCCGGTTGCTCGATGCTTTCGCGCGCAGTGAAGACGTTCACCGCGCCACGGCCGCCGAAGTATTCGGCATTGCGCCCGAAGCGGTTGCATCCGAGCAGCGCCGTTACGCCAAGGTCATCAATTTTGGTCTCATCTATGGGATGAGCGCGCACGGGCTGGCCAAGGCGCTCGGAATCGATCGCGGTGCGGCACAAGGTTGGATCGACCGTTATTTCGCGCGTTATCCGGGCGTTGCCGCCTACATGGAACGGGTGAAAGTTCTCGCGCGCGAACAGGGCTACGTCGAAACTGTCTTTGGCCGTCGTCTCCACCTGCCGGACATCAACGCCCGTCAGTACCCGCGCCGTCAGGCGGCAGAACGCGCCGCGATCAACGCGCCCATGCAGGGAACGGCCGCTGATCTCATCAAGAAAGCGATGATTGCCGTTTACCGCTGGTTGGGAGACTCGGGACTTCAGTCACGGCTTGTGTTGCAGGTTCACGACGAACTAGTGCTCGAAGTTCCCGATAGCGAAATCGACACCATTTGCACAGAACTTCCCAGACTGATGGAAAACGTCGCCAGTCTGGCCGTTCCGTTGCGGGTCGATGTGGGAGTAGGAGATAACTGGGATGAAGCGCATTGATGGCTTGATTTTTCCTGTTGATGTACGTACAGTCATGGGATGGAAATCGAATTTGACCCAGAAAAGGATAAGCTGAACCTTAAAAAGCACGGCATATCTTTGCGCGAGGTTGAGCGTTTTGAATGGGGCAGTGCGTATGTTTTTCCTGATGAAGATCATTACGATGAAATAAGAGAATGCGCAATTGGTTATATCGGTATCGATATCCATCTCTATTATTTGGTTTTTGTTGAACGTTTTGAAAGAATCCGTCCGGTTAGTCTTCGCCGTGCAACCCCAAGGGAGATTAGACGTTATGCCAACTCTTAAACCCGGTACTTATATCCCTACCGGCGCGGAAGCTGATGCACTTGTGGCGGCGGCTATGGCCGATCCAGACGCGCCAGAATTGACTGATGAGCAATGGGAACGTGTAGTGCCTCACGCACGTGTCGGCTTAAAAGTGCCCGTGACGATGCGCCTTGATTCAGACGTTGCTGCGCATTTCAGATCATCCGGTCGGGGCTGGCAAACGCGCATCAATGAGATTTTGCGAAAGTTTGTGAATCATGAATTGGCTGAGCATGATTGAACGTTGCTGAGCACCCCTGACAGACTGAATTTTGTAGCGTCCCAACGAGGACGCGGTCAGATTTTCTGCGCCGCTTAGTTTACATAATACAAATTATGGTCTTTTTGGATGTGACAAGCGCGTAAGAAGGTCAGAAAAAAATCGTGGGGAGATTGAAACATAATCATCCTTTCTATCTAATCACACGAATAGGTGCATAGCTTGCATCATGCGTGTTAACATTAGCAGGTTCGCGGCATGGCGTTTTCGTCTCGTCCTTACTGCGATCCGTTTTTTTCACCAACATAAGGAAAGGAAACAACATGAAGTATCCACTCTTCGCTGCGGCTTTTCTGGCTCTTGCCGTTTCTGCTTGCGACCAGAAAGAGCCGACTACTCCTCCACAAGATGCGACCACCGTTATTCCCTCTGAACAGTCTCCGGCTCCAGTGGAAGAGATACAGATGCCCGCTACTGAAGAAGCTCTTCCTCCGGCCAATGAAGAGCCTGAAGAGCCCGCTGAACCGGCTCCTGAAGCCAAATAATGACAGGTCAACCCGTTTCGCGGGCGGATGCCAACCGCGTCTCTGGGTAAAAATAAGATTGAAAAACCCCGGTCGAAAGACCGGGGCGATTTAGTATTTCAATGACCTCATAACTAGCAAGGAAAATACTTTGAACATCTCAAAGACCGATCCCATGAACGACATGTTTACGATGTTCGTTCTGTCCATGGTTATGACATCCCTCCTGTTCATTCCCTCCATCATCGCCGCAGGCCAGGCAATGACGACGTGGCGGCACAGTTGAAGGCGTGATGAGCATGTGACGATATAGGGTTTGCTTGACGAGCCTCTTTGACCTCGTCCTTCAACCCGTGTAGGCTACGCGCCGTTTCGGTCTGCGTACGAATTTTCGTGTTTTAAATTAAATAGCAGATCGAAACAAAATTTCGCACTCTGGTGCCGCTGGCCTTCCAGCCAGTGGTTAAACGGGAAAGCGGTGCGCGTCCCTTGGACGCAATGCCGCTGCTGCCCCCGCAACGGTAAGCGAGTGAGGATTCGCCTTCATGCCACTGGGCACTTTTGCCTGGGAAGGCGGCGAATCAAGACTTGCAAGCCCGGATACCGGCCCGGTTGCGAACCGATGGAAGTGCCGCGGGGGGCGGTGCTGTAAAACCCGCGCGGTATCTCCCTTTTCATCACCATGATTCCGGTTTGCGGGGACGCGGGCCGGACGGAGATTGCCATGCCTACGCGCAAAACTTCACTGGCCGCTCTGTGCTTGCCAGCCGCCGTTTTTTCCCTGATTTCCCTGCCCTCTTTTGCCCAGACTTCGTTCGAGTCGCCGAGCGCCACATCCGTTGCGGCATCCGAGACTCTCGGCGAAATGGTGGTGACTGCAAGCCGTATAAAGGAAACAAAACAAGAAATCAGCAGCAACGTCACGATCATCGATTCGGAAGACATCAAAGCCTCAACCGCAACGACGGTGGCCGATCTGATGGTTCAACATGGTTTTCATGTTGTGACGATGGGCGACAACAGTAATGTTCAGATTCGTGGCATGGGCAATCTGACGATGGCTAACGAACTCGAAAACCAAGTGCTGATTCTGCTGAACGGTCGCCGGATCGGTATGAGTAATCTGGCACTTGCGGGACTGGCGAACATCGAGCGCGTCGAAATCATTCGCGGTCCCTCAGCGGTTCAATACGGTTCTTCCGCGATGGGTGGCGTCGTCAACATTATCACCAAGCGCGGCGATGCTACTAAACCGTTCGCATCGGTTGAAGTGGGTATCGGCAGCGATTCACTGAAACGCGAGTCGGTCGCCTTTGCCGGTGCAGCGAACGGCTTTGATTTTGCCTTCGGTGGCACGCATTTCAGCCATGGCGACGTGACAACCCATGGCGGGCGGCGCTGGTACCATACGGCGGTCGATAAGAACCTGACCTACAATCTGGATCTCGGCTACACCTTCTACAAAAAACACCGCATCGGGGTCAATTACAATCTGAGCGAAATCAAGTCCGAGCTGATGGAAAACCCCGATAGCACCTACGGCAACGACGGTATCCGTCCCTATAGCGGCAATACGTCCAACAGCCCATACACTGATTACCTCAAACGCAATAAAAACACTGCGTTTTCCTATACCGGGTCGACAGACGATGAAAACCTGGACTGGATGGTCAAATATTCTTTTGGAAGGAATAATCAAGAGACGACCCACCCGGTGACGGAACACAAAAAATATCAAAACATCATCGACAACAAAGTGTTCAATGCACAATTGAACTACCAGGCCTCGATGTTCACCCTGTCCGGCGGGGTTGACCAATATAAATACGACTTATCCGGGTTCGATGAGTGGTACGGCAGCGGCGGCGGCAACACCCCCAAGTCGACGATGAAGGATACCGGCGCTTACATGGCGGGTAAGCTTCGCTTCCTTGAAGAACGGCTGATTTTCTCGCTTGGCCTGCGTCACGACAGATTTGAAAATTCGGGCGCCGTGATACGTTCGCAGAAGGATTCCCATACTGGCGGGTCGGTTGGCGTCAGTTATCTGCCAACCAACTGGCTGAAACTGCGCGCCAGTTACGCTAACGGTTTCAAGATGCCGTCACCGCAACAGATCGGTGGCGATGGCCCGTATTATTTCATAGGCAATCCATCGCTCAAGCCCGAACAAAACAAAACCTGGGAGCTCGGCGCCGACATCAACTGGAATAATGCCAAGGCCAGTCTGACCTATTTTCACTCTGACTGGAAAAACAGGATCATTGCCTTGAACGTCCCGGGC
>Ga0209737_10002529_pt1 | contig 12808 bp, 7 predicted proteins | sample TergutCu122P3_FD_187284 | JGI IMG/M metagenome (GOLD analysis project Ga0209737, IMG submission 187284) | Cubitermes ugandensis P3 segment gut microbial communities from Kakamega Forest, Kenya - Cu122 P3 (SPAdes) (version 2) | ecosystem: Host-associated > Arthropoda: Insects > Digestive system >... | reverse complement strand
TGGTAATCAATAAGTGTGTAACAGCTGTCAAAGTTTCAAACTTCTCTGGCCATTATCTCCATAACCGTTCAACTTTGGACATAGGTGTTTTGGGTTATATTGGTATACTTTAACATAAGGAACACCCTCCCAAAGTCTGGCACATTTCTCCTGGGACACCCTGTATACACAATGTTAACATTTCCGGCTTTACTAGGAGCTCCATATACATACGACATTAGTAGGCTAAGGGTTAAAGTTGGTTCTACATACCAATTCATCATATGAGGCACAGTACATACAATATTCAAATACTACACAGAATTGTTTTAATTTTGCTTAATATACGTAGGATAAGAAAAATCAATTTCTTTCCCTACTGATTCTCCCATTAGAAAATCAGTGGGACAATAATGATGGGACTTACTATAACCACTAAGCCAATATTTACCAATGTGTTCAGGCTCTTACTGCAATATAGCATATGGAAGTAAGGTACTGCCTGTGTAGATGACGGCAAGAAATTATGAATGATTACAGAGGACTGCTGAATGATACAGGGAATCAGCTAACTTCAATACAACAAAATATTCCTTCAATTTGGGTGCAGAGTTTTCTGCATTAGCAGGGGAACACTAGTACTGAGTAACTGTTGCAGAATTAATAACAGCTTATGTGATAATATATAGTAGAGTGTATTTGTTCATTAACTGTACTCCACCACAAGGTGTCATCTGAAGGTCACACAACATAACATCTTGCTTACTCGGATCTATGGAATGCATCTATTTGCTGTGTGCCAATCCACCCACTACGGTACCTACCTACCTACCTACCATACCCACCCACACACCAACATACCTAACTATATATTTCTCTCTCTCTCTCTCTCTCTCTCTCCCTCCTTCCCTCCCTATCTCATTATGGCTCAATTCTTCTGCATTACTAAGAAATACTTGTCTGAACAATTTCTGAACAGGAAATTGTTACATCTCCTTAACCTTTATCATTCAGTGTTTAAATCCCAATGCAGCTGCTGACAGCCAGAGATACTGTTCTAAATGACCATGCCTGCATATGCACAGAACAGCACTGTCCCTTTCAGCAGCAAAGAGTTACATTCAATTGGAAACAGGCATCCTAATAAAAAAATAAATAAAAGTTCAGTATTGTCTTAATGTTAAGTACATATACCTTTGGGTGGTCCAGTTGTTCCTGAGGTGTAAATAATCATTGCATCACTGTTACAATAGAACTGAGGATCTAGCCCCCCTTCTAGGGGTTGAAGTTCATCCCACAGAGAAGGTTCGGGCTTTGAAGGCAACAGTGTAGACTTAGGGGCAACCTTCATAGCCAGAACACGAAGTGCTTCGTCTAATATCAGCAATTTGGCTCCAGACTTCACCACCAACTGCTGAAGAGCATCAGCATATTCTGGGGTTGTCACAACCAAACTGGCCTCACTATTGCTAATGTAGTATTCACGGACAGGAGGAGGATGGTCCACTGCCATTGGAACAGCTGTAAAATCATATGATCAGGCTACAGCTTAACCTTAACTTCTTACTCTATGATCAACCAAGTAACACGTCAGAAAAGAAGTCTCCAGCACAAATAATAAAAAAATGTGATAATGTGCTCCCTGGTCAGGACTACTGCAAATGTCAAAGGCAGGCATAGATTAGTAAGGAGCAAATATGAACACTGCTTAGGAAACAAAACTGGAGAAATGTGCACAAAACACATCTCGATGAAGTGAAGACAAAACTCTTTCCTCAAAAACCGGTGCCCGACTGATTTAGCTATGACACGGCTACAAACCATGGTTATTTAAAAATAATAAAATGTGTTTTATTATACAACATACAGGGCTTCTGTAGACACTTTAACAAAACCTAACATTAATACTGCTTTTAATCTATTACTGTATCCTGTCAATATCCAACACCTACCATAGCACTGTTGCCAACAGAATGCTTACTACATAGAACTGTAACAAATGTTACTTTATTACTCTTTACAGCACTACTTAGAAGAAAATTGGTATTGAATGCGCAGAACTAATGCCTACAAATGTAATTACAGACAGAGAGACAGTGTGTGTGTGTGTGTGTGTGTGTGTGTAATGTATTGGAACTGGCCCCAAGTATCACCAGCATCAGCAGTACACATAACCAGTAATGTCAGAAGAATGGATAAGCCTGCTACTTCCTACTCAACACATCCCTTTACATGTTGCTCCAATATGTGATTGCAAAGACTCCTCCATTTTTGCCTCTGTAAGTTGCTCTCCACCTATCAATCCGTTTTTACAAAGCTGAGAATGCCAGAACCCGAAGAGACCCAAACCTCCACTCCATCAGCTAGGCTACAACACCACGAGACACACACACTGAAACATTTAGCCTTTGGGATACTGCCTTTTAAATCAAAGGTTCCTGCTGCAGGTGGAACAATGTTCAATTTAAATACCCATTGTGAGACAATGTTTCCTTCTCAGATGAAAAGGACATACATTCAATGGGATAGCCTTTTCCCATTCATCTGTTACAAGTTGAGGGGATCCTTATACTGTAACAATGCCACAGAACAGGTAGATAATATTCAGTCTCTACCGCCAGTCGCAGAGGAGCAGGAACGGTACATTTTTCTGTGCACAATAACGAAGGACATAACAGCAACAGCATTACAGATATGCAGTATTTTCCCACTACCACAAAACTTTGTAATGATCCTCATCCCCTCAAGTTATACCCAGTGCGACTGATCAAATGGAAGTATAGTACAGCGTGATTCAAAAAGATGGACTCAATTTTGTATGTCTATATTTCCTGAACTATATATGGTATGTGAATGATCTACATAATATTTGAAAGAGGAGGTCCTAAATTTTCAAATACCACCACTAGAGCAATCGCCTAGCGCACAGCCGTGCAGCAGCGTCAGTTGAGAGCAAAATGGCTATTATGAAGCACTATGCACTGCTGTGCAGCGTGTGTTTCATCTTCATTTCAACATCTTCAACATCAACAACGTCCTCCAACAAGGAAGAGCATTTGTCGTTGGAATCACCAATTTGAGCAAATAGGCTGTCTGTGTAAAGGCAAAAGCTCTGGCCGACCACGCATATCAGAGGAGAACGTGAGACGAATTCAAGGGAGTTTTGAGCGTAGCCCATGCAAGTCAACCTGTAGAGCGAGCAGAGAACTTGGAATACCGCAACCAACTGTCTGGCGTGTGTTGAGGCGCCATTTACTGTTCAAGCCATATCATATTTGTCACTAGTCCTAATTTTGAAATATAGACTTATGAAATTGAGTCCATCTTCTTGAATCACGCTGTATTTGTGTCAAGTGATCAATACTGCTGAAGCCAGTCACTAAGCCTACAATGAAACATAACAACCCAACATGTGTCATGTGGTTAATACTGCTCAATTCAATCAGTAAACCTTGGGCTATGTACTGCATTCCACCATGCGGACAGCATGCATGTGCACACAATTCTAGTTTGTGTCTGGCTTGGCAGTGATTGCCAGTATGACAGTGGCATCAATGAGTGTGTGCAATCCATTTCTGCTTGAGAATAATGCCTTAGAATTTGACTTACATTTTACAAAGACGCAAAGAAAACGTTATATTTATAGGCCAGTAACAGTTATCAAAATAAAAAAATTACTTGATGAAAATGTACGGCAGGAGTACATTAGACAAAAGTAAAACAATATTTAATTACAACTGTTGCATGTACATGTTGTAAAATGTGCTTTTGGAATTTGTGATTCAAACCAAAAGACTCTGGACAAAGTCACTGAAACACAAGTCGACACACTGCCTTACTGCACAATGTTATCATAGACAATGAGGATCTGCATGAATGTTTACCTTCAATGTGACAGCCTGGATGCACATCTCAGTACTCACTACTCAACAATTCAGAATAAATTAACTCTGTTACCATTTCCACCAAATGAACATGAGACTTATGTTGTGAATTTTTTGACTGTCCATATGGTTCTGTACTACAGCAAAAACAAGCTATTTGAGATGAGAAGTAATTTGAAGTCATCATTACACTACTGCAATCTATTAACTCAGTCATTTTTAACTGTATACAAACATGTCTATAAACCAAATAAAAATGCTATGTTGTAGTACTTCTGCTGATTTTCAGTATGGGTAAATCATTCCTCTATTCCATATCAGCCAAGTCCCTATTTTTGTAGTCTTTATTTCAGTGATCCCACAGTACCGGTCTCAAAAATTAAAGCCTCCGTCATTGTAGACTTAAAGTCTGCATGTGCTCATAAACTGCTAGCACACTCCCCATTAACAAACTCCCACACATGGCAGTTTTTCTTTCCAAATACCTAACAGTACTGCTGTCTTTGCAACTTCTGAAATCACAGCACCAAATGTCCTACATACCACTGCCACCCACATGTGACCAGGAGGCCACAGGTAAACAAGCTTGGACACTATTTCCTACCAGAGTACCCATTTTAAACACACGCACACTACACACTATTATACAAGACAGACCACTTTATGTATATGATTATCCACACAAGAGGGACATAAGAAATTCTGTGCATGCTGAACACTGGCATGCAAGACAGAGACTAACCTTTAGGGCAATTTTACTATTTGTGTCAACTGATCAGTGCCACTAAATCTGATCTCAAATCCTACCAGAATGTAGTAACCAAATATGGCACACAAAACTACAGAACCAACTAAACCAACTAAATGTACTCTTGTATAATTTAACTTTACAACACTTCTACATGTTTCGGGCCATTATCAGGAAGTCAGTTGTAGAATACAAGCATTATGGTATAATGTTATGTCCAAGTACATGCAGTACTATGATGAATCATCAATGTGTGTTATAAGATGGAGTAGGTACACTGGAATTATAATGAAAGTTATTATAGAACATATAAAAGTAAATATAAAAATTAATATAAAGCATAAATACTTAGTCTTTACAATACAAAAGATGGTCAAGTGCTTATAAAAATGCAATAAAATGCTACAGAGTGTAAACTCTAAATGTATATATTATAAGACAGAGTGATACTTACAGTATGTACCAGCAGTGGATGCAGTCTTATGGTTAGCAGAGCAAGCTTGGTACTGAGGTCTAGGAAGTAGGTACTAAGCATGACTATTTTTTGTATGTAAAAATTAAATATTTATACTTTTATACATTTTTATATACACTTTTTATATTTACTTTCATATGTTCTATAATAACTTTTATTACAATTCCAGTGTATCTACTCTATTTTATAACACACACTGATGATTTAACATGGTATCTTATACACTAGGACATAACATTATACCATAACGTTTGAATTCTACAAGTGACTTCCTGATGAAGGATCTTCAAGGCCTGAAACATTTAAAAGAAGTTGTGTAAAATTAAATTATAAAAGAGTCCATTTTGTTGGTTTTAACTGTAATAGTTGTAACACAATACATGGTATAAACAACATTAAAATTGACACTTATGTGTTAGTACTGCAAGAACACAGATTACACGGCAAATGAGTATATGTAAACCAGACATGAATCAATGGTGTAAACTGGGACACCCAAGTCTGTAATACACCTTACCTATCTGACCACTCATCCAGCATGCCCACTGAGCGATGATATATGATGCATCATTTGGGCAGAGGAATGCAACTCTCTCTTGTTTTTTATCACCCAAATAACCGGATATTTCTCCAGCAAACTGACGACTGCTAAGAAATATTCCACGATATGTGTAATCGCCATGGCGATCACGCAGAGCAATGCGATCACTAAACTGTGGTGCATGTCGAAACACTGGAACTACTGGCGATTTCAAGCCACTAAACGACTCTCTTTGTGTCGGGTTACAGGCTGCATACGTCTGCTGCAAGCAACGTGATAACACACAGATACTTGCTGACTTACGGCCACAGCAAGAAGCTACATAGCGGCCAGCCAGCAAACATGCCATTCTTCAATTAGTATCTGCAATGATGATCCTTCTGAAACAGTAACACCGTAAATGAGTACTAACTTCCTAGCAATTCTGACGAAATGAACTTCACACTACAACCACCCTCAACGAAAAGTAATTCATAGGCCTTGATGCGCGAAACTTTAGTCAAGGTCCTACTTTATTCGGATACACTGCCCCTTCGAAACCTTTTCGGTAGCCATTAGGGGTTTATTAGCAACATGGCAGTGAAATGCGTGTATGTGCCCTCATTACGTGTTCTTCCATTTCTATGTACATCACCGGCTAAGGCTGAAGAACTATACTTCCAAAACAATTTATCTACTTCAAACACTTGAGAAACTCCTCAACATGCCCACACTACACCAGACGTACCACAACAAAACAAAACACTACTCAAGTGCGCAGTGTTTACGCCAAAAAGCACTCTGACAGGGAGATGTATTCCATCATGGATCAGAGTTGCATTTCATAGCTCCTATAATCTGTGGCTCCTAAACTAGATAATCAGTGACAAGTATTAATCTATGGTCAGTAATCTGTGCATGACACTGACGGACTTTTATATACAGCGCTACGTGTAGGAATTAATGCAGGTGGTTTTACTAGACCTTTGCTGGCCAGAGCCTCTTGTATTGCATATTTGATTAGGGCCAAAGTCCAATGCTAATATATATGTATATTCTTTCACACCCGGAAAGCTGCAGCCTTACAGTTTGCTTGAAACTGACTGTTAAACATTACCAAACTGTTTTCGACAGTCTCAATAGGTAAGTCAAAGTGTTAGTAGTAACAGCAGTTCCTTTCACGTTGCAAGGGATCCGAGGTGATCGGGTTGGATTTTCTTAGCAACAAGTACTGGGTCTTGGTATCCCTTATTCGTTCTGGCGTTTCGTGCGTTCTACGAACCTTTGCACTCTGTTTTCCGTGGTAGTAGAGATGTGGCGCCAGTTCATCGAAGGTTACTTCGTAGTTCTTCAAAAATCTTGTGCTGTGTTCCTCTGCTTCTGCTACCACCTATCAGTCCTAACATCAGATCTTAATTAGATTACTTGTGTAATATATCCTGACGGGAAATTAAAAAAAAAACATTTTCAAATGCCGTCCAGTTGGTCTTTTTTTTTTTTTAAATCCAGGGATCAGCCATTATCAGAAAGCTAATAGTGACATAGCCAGTTCAGAAATTTCCCGCTATTGCCATCGGTCTCTTTAAGCATAAATATAAATAAATGTAGTCCGCACCGTTTGTTAATGTGATCATTTCCTCCTGTTCATTTCTAGGTCTTTAAAGTGGCCCCCATCAATTTTTGGCAAAAAATTAACATACATTTATAATCTGTGATACGTTCTACATGCCATGTCCACCTCATTCTCTATGATCTGATAAACGTATAGTATATGCTGAAAAGTAATATTCATGAAGGCCCTCATACTCTAGCGTACTGTCAGCTACTCCCTCATACAGACAAATGTTCTTACCATCCTGTTCTCAACCACTTATACCATTATGATTTCAGTCGGTGGGATGTGATACCGCGTGTATGGCATAAATAGACATGATGCTTGGCATCATCCAGTCCACTTAAAGATGGTTTATAAAGTGTTTTGCTTGTGAAGTTGGTAGATCTGTGCTACTAAATGCCAATCATCTTTTGTCATGTTTGCCAGGACCAGTTCCCATCCTATGCCAGTAAATGAACACAACTGTGTATGTTTAAAGCACTTTACTGAGTTTGTTTGGAGATCATGTTCTTTGTTACAATGATCACATCCTTTCCTACATACTTCATGAATGCATTTTCAGTTTGGTGCATGCATCTGTTTCTGTTTGAAGGTCTAATCTTAAAACACAGCACAACCAGCTGGGTCACTATGCAGCATGACTTGTTCCCATTGGTTTAGATAGTATTTGTTATTCCATCCACTGTTTGCATCTTCCTGCTTCACTCTTCTTTGATTCAGCAGGTTCTCTGAAGCTGGAGTGGATGGCAATAGTGGTTGCTACCAAAAGTCTTCTACACAAAATATTTGCTTCACTATCTTCATATGACCCCACTTCCCCCTCATTGTGTATGGTCATATATTTTATTTATATATGATGTCTTCACTGCTTCTAGGTTCACAATGTTTCCTGCTCTTTGATGGCGCTGTATAAGCTGTAGACCATAGTTTAATATTTACATAAAATTTGCCTTGAAAAGTGTACTTCTTCTTTTTGCTGATAGGAGACTAAGCTTGTCAATTATTTAGTATTGCCCTGATGGTAGTTTTTGTCCTTTCCTTTTCATGGTGGGAGAACACTGTCCTCATAGTTTGCAGTGCTGTGCCAAGATGACTTAAAAGTAGTACCATTGCTAGGTTCTCTCTTCCCTTCATCATCCTCCACTCTTAAAGACTACAATTTCCTCTGATATATATATATATATATATATATATATATATATCAGGTCTCATTTTGTGACTACACCTGATCCACATCAGTTGCTACAATATTGAAATGGAGAGGCTAAGGGGATCCCATGCAATACTGTGTTGGCATTACCTCATGGGCAGACTTATTGCTGTCACCAGTAATCATACAGTTCACTGACAGTAAGTTCACAATTATATATGTCAGTGGGTTCATTCTACCTGCATGTTCCAGCTTCTGTTCTAGTAGTTTTTAATGGGCATGTCAAAAGACCATTCTATAATCAATATACACTGTGTACTGCTTCCCTCCTAGTATTTTTAAGAGTATGTGCTAAGCCTGTCTGTTATTATTGACTGCATTTTTAGTGCTATCCCTTTCCAAAAACCAAATTCAGCTTCTAGGAGCATTCTGTCAACTATGTTTTCTGCTCTATCAGTCAGATCATAATGAATACTGTACTTTGAAGCTCACACATTCTAATGGAATTCCCTGGTAGGTAGCCAGGTGATGGGTGCTGCCTTTTTCTTTTAATGTAAATTTAGTGGTAGACTTCTTCCAATTTTCTGGCATCGTATCTCCCACTTCCAAACACTTGTTGCAAGAGACTAGTCAGTGGCCTTTTTAACAGCTATTTCGATGCATTATGGTGATAAAAAGGGTGTCCACAAAAGAACTTTACACTTACAAAATGATACTGAAGGCAAATTTGGTATACTTACAACATTTCCTACATCAGTCAATACAGATTCTCTCAAAGTTTTGTTTCTGTTGACCCAGATCAAATTTATTGTGCACCACTGCTGCCAGATTGGACTAGTCTTGAAAGTGACAGTACCACAAAAATAAGAGTTAGTCATGTCTGCTTCTGGCAAACACAGAGTCAATAACATGTGCAACATGCATTTTGCACCAGTTTCACAAGAAACCACCAACAGTACTTTGGTTTTTGTGGGCTGCGTTTGAAGCAAGCCTGACATTGCCCACAGCTGCACCAGAGAGAGAACCAACTAGGAAATACACCCATTATACTCAGATGTCTTGCACTAGGCATAAATGGATATGAGGGATACTGTAGGATTGCTGGTAATGACAATCACAGTAAACACATATACTATATTTATTAACATCACGAAGTTGTACAGAGTGGCGTGATGTAAGTTGTGGCTCAATCGCTGAGATTAACTGTATATGTCACTGGGCCTTCCCCAGCGGTGTTGACTGTAGTCAGAGAACAGGGCTGCTGTGAAGTGAAGTCCGGTCGGCCGAGAGCAATGGTGTACTGCTAGATGTTCGGTTGGTCTTTTGACTTGGTGAAAACTATATCTGTAACACTCCTACAGGTGTGCCAAAAGTTGTCATAATATTTATGCTCTTTACTAGTGTGAGCGCTTCTGAGTCTAGGTATTCTACCACTGCTTTCATTTTGCTGACCGTCTCATCTATCCTGCAGTAGATATTTTCAAATCAGGGTGTTTGGAGAAGTTTTTCCAGCTTTGTACATGCAAATTCCTGTGCTCTGCAGGCATGTGATATGCACTTTCACAGTTGCTAGTATGCATATATTATTATTATGCTTGTCTGGATATCCATCACATTTTATTCTTGGTGCACCATTTTGAAAGGGTGAAATATGCATTTAGAAGGTGGGTGATACTACCACTGTTTCTTCCCACTGCTCATGTCGCATATGTGTTAAGGGGGAGGTATTCCACCCCACTAGTTGGAGCATCTCTATCAGTACAGCAATGTCATGGTTACGAAAAATGTCTTGGGGGCATATGTTTGTTGTTCTTTGGTCCTTTTGTATTTCAGGTTAGAATCTTTATTGTTTTTTTCCTGTGAAAATGAAATTGTCTTGTGAGGATGTCTTTGGACCAGTAATCTGGTGTACTTAGGTTTTATAGGTCTGCAAGGACGATGCTTACCTTAAAGAAGAGGTAAATTTTGTAGTTTATAGTGGGTTCTCCCTTAATACCTGTATATGAACAACCTTGATTCTGAACAAAACAGTTGAACATACAGAAAAATGGGCTGTAATACATGAAGTTACATTATTATTGGAGACATTGAATTATTATTCTTGTAGGACATACCTGTAATTGATAAAACAGTGTTACGCTTATAAATGCTAGTGATCATTCTTCATTCTGTGCTACATTTCTATTACTTTTTGTTTGTGTACCATTTTACAGCTATCCCCAATATGATTAATGACAACATTAACATATATTACCGTTTTACTAAAATCCCTGTCAATAATCTGAATATGCTTTCTTATTCTTTGAAACATGTATTCTAAAATTTGTTCCCTAGTATTAAATGCAACTCTACTACCACTAAAGAAATTAAAAATGTAATAACGTTTTTTAAATCATCAAATTCTTTTGGTTATGATGAACTTCCTACTAAGGTATTAAAATTATGTTCCCATTTCATTAGATCCCTCTAAATTATATGTGTAATAGGACTCTTTTTACAGGAGTTTTCAGTGATGGGTTGAAATGTGCAATTATAAGACCTCTATTTAAGAAAGGCAATAAAAATGATATATCCAATTACAGACCAATATCAGTTTTAACCTACTTTTCAAAAATTTTTGAAAAAGTAATGCAAAATAGACTGTTGAAGTATGTGACTTTTAATAATTTTTTAAGTAATGAACAGTATGGCTTTAGAATTAAACTACAAACTGATAATGCTACATATCAGTTAACAAATGAAATCCTAAATGCTTTAAATAATAAATTATTAATAGGTGGTATTTTGTTTGACTTAGAAAATGCATTTTCCTGCGTTCAGCACAAAATTCTAACATCTAAACTTGAAATCTATGGCATGATGGTACCCATTATAAACTTTAAGAATCCTATCTGACCAACAAATATCAAAGAACATTACTGTATAATTAGAACTATAATATTACCACATCAACTTGGGCTAAAGTTGAACGTGGTGTCCCCCAGAGTTCGGTTTTGGGACCTTTGCTTTTCCTTATTTTTATAAACAACTTACCTAAGTTTGTAAGAGATAAATTGGTTCCTGTTCTATTTGCAGATGACACTAGCATCTTATTGTCCCATTCAAATCCTACTGACTTGAATAACAATATCAACACACTATTTAAAATTTTAAGTGGTTGGTTTAAATAAAACTTACTTTCCTTAAATTTTACCAAAACCCAATTTACTAATTTCATAACTAAAAATAATAACCAAATTGAAATAAATATTAATTATAATAATAAATCTATTCCTACTATTACTTATATGAAATTTCTTGGTTTAAAAATTAAACACTACATGTAGCTTAATTGAAAATATTAAACCATATTTGTCTATTTCTACTCTGAAGATCATTTATCATTCCCTTTTTCACTCCATTATGTCTTATGGCATAATATTCTGGGGAAACTCATTGCATAGTTCTGTAATTTCTAGAATGCAGAAAAGGGTAATTAGGATAATATTGAGATGTGGGTATAGGGAGTCTTGCAGAGAATTATTCAAGGAATTAAAAATATTACCACTCTCATCACAATATATATTCTCTTTATTATTGTTCATTGTTTTGTTTAAATTAGTGTATATCATAACAATAATACCTGACAAAGAAATGATTTACTCTTTCCTGAGGTAACTCTGGCCATGTATCAGATGGGAATTTATTTTTATTCAGGCTCAAAATCATTAACAATCTTCCCAAGACAATTAAGGATATCTCCAGGAAGCCTAATAAGTTTAAAAATGCTTTAAAGTACTTTCTGCATACACACTCATTTTATAGATTAGATGGAATTTTTTAACAAACAGTACTATTTAACTCTTATCGAGTTTATATTATCATGTCTCCTTACATTTTATACATATAAAATTCCTCTGTACTTATACATTATTCATTGTTCTTTTACTTCATTAATTTTTAAATTGTATATCAAAGTTCATGTATATTTTTTTAGCTTAAATGTGTTGAAGTTGTATTTGTAATTTTGTAATTATTTGTGTTTACTTATTTTAATTTGAAATTCTGTTCTAAATTTGTACTATCTTATATTAATTTTTCTTGACTGTCTATCTTAGGGACAGGCTCTTCTGTTAGAGCCGACCTGCATATTTTTTGACTGTTCCTGTATCCATCAGAACAACTCCTGTATATGGATTTTTTTTAATACTATTAAAAGAATCAAAGAATCTTTCAGATAACGAGGTCTTAAATTACCACCCTGCCGCCTGGTCTCATTTACACTGGTTAAGCAATAGTCACTATCGTGAATTGTCTCTCTGGTACGAGGTGTGGCAATTTAATTCCCGGAATGACCCTGTGAAAGCAAAATTTGCTTACCTGTGCACTAGCGGCTGCTGTCGCCTTCGAAATACTCTCCTTGTGAAGCTATGCACTTCGTGAGACGATGGTGCAACT
>Ga0209737_10002528_pt1 | contig 12809 bp, 18 predicted proteins | sample TergutCu122P3_FD_187284 | JGI IMG/M metagenome (GOLD analysis project Ga0209737, IMG submission 187284) | Cubitermes ugandensis P3 segment gut microbial communities from Kakamega Forest, Kenya - Cu122 P3 (SPAdes) (version 2) | ecosystem: Host-associated > Arthropoda: Insects > Digestive system... | reverse complement strand
GACACCCTCATAGCGAAATTGCAAATTGGTGAATGATAATAGTTTAGAAAAATGTTGAACGAAAGTTAAAGAATCGTAGTTTGAGAAAAGGTGACTTTTTATACCGAAAAACAAAGTTAAAACAGAAAAATGGAGTCCAGAGACCATAAAAACGGGGCGAAACCGAAAAGCCATACGAGTAGGAAAATTAAATATCAAATTTATATGGAAAAAATTAAAAAAATTATGGCAGTAGTTGGAATTATAGCTATTGCAGCAGTGATGTTAGGCTTTGTGACTAATCCACCAGCAAACGCAGGAAATGAAAAAATTCTAACAGTGAGAACTTTTGAGTCTTTTACAGCAGCAATAGGCAGCACTATTACTATTGTTGATGAGAATGGAAAGTTAGAGGTAATTGAACTTGATAGATTATCAAAGAAAACTGCTTCTACTAATCTAATAAAGATTAATAGCACTTTGAATAGTGTTACAGAGAAGGGGTATCAATTGGCTTTCACTGCAGGAGGAGGCGACCAATTTACAATTTATACGACATATACTTTTGTGAAAAAGTGAGATTTGCTCATATCGCCTTGAATTTTTTTTGATCCCACTCTCCAAACAGTTAATTCTTCATTTGGAGAGTTTTTTTTTGAAAGTATAAGAAAAATTTTTATTTTCGCGCCGTGATACAAAATCTAAAAGATTATGACAACAATGACAGTTAACATCGAAAATTACGCCGACATAAACTATATTGCTGCTGTTGTCAGTCGACTCAACGGAGTTTCCGAACTTAAAGTACACAATGAAGCAAAGAGAAAGAGTTTCGAGGAAGCGTGTATAGAATGTAATGCAGTTTCGGTAAAAACATTTACAGATGAATTGCGTCGCCAAATTGATGAATATTTTGACACATGCGCACAGTAGTTGTATCCAGTACAGTTCAAGTATTTGAAATCGTTTCTTTCGTAAAACGACAAAGCAGAGCGATAAGCATCTACGGTTACAAATCGGCAACCAGCATGGTGTGGTTGGAACATATACATTATTCTAACAGCATCAATTATGTGTCGTCCAATGCCAAAACCTGCATATTGTTGAGCAACTGCCAAACGTCCGATTTTTACAGCAGGATAAGTTTTTCGGCGTTTACTGTTTGGAATTTTACGCCCTACTCTGTTCCAAAGTGCTTTCTCCTCAGCAGTCAGAATTGTTGTTCGGGTTAAACCATCGTAAGATAGACAAAAATAGGCGGCAATTTCCTCCTCTACCATAATCAAATAAGTAACGGCAAGCATCGACTTCAAATAGTTTTTTGAATCGTTTTGTAAAAAATCATTCAAATCAGGGTCGCCACAATCAAAAGAAGATATTGGTGTATCTTCTTCTAATCTTACAAACTGTAATTTTTTACCATTTATTGAAGTCATAGAGGAAATGTTGCAATGCTTTTTAACCATTCGTATGACTTAATCATTTCTTCACGCCTTTCGGGAGAAATCTTTTTTACATTCTCCATTTCTTTTGCAAACCGGCGTGAATCTGCACCTGTAAGAATCGGAGTTGGTTTAATCGGGGTTGCCATAGTCGTATCATTTTTTACACCGGCAAAAATAGCAGAAATAGCAGACAACCCACTTTAACCCAAAAAATTATTCGCTATTTGTTTGTTGATATTGTTTTTATGCTTATTTTGCTGCGCAAAATTTTAGAAGATGATAACAATACAACCATTACGCAAACCGGAGGGGTTATACGACCGGAAGGGCAAACGAATCTCAATAATCTTCAAGCCGGACAATTTGTTGAGTTTTAATGGTATTACGGGAAGTTCCCAGCATACTGTTGATGGACTTGATGCCTTTTGCCAACGCACTCGCTTAGGACAAGGAAAGAGAAATTGATAAAAAATAAATAACAAAAAACAACATTAAGAAAAAAATACTATCTTTGCGTTTTGAAAGAAAGTTATAAAAAATAAGATAATTATGCCGACAATAGCAATGTTTTATGGGATGATAGTACAAATGTACTCTGATGATCATAATTTGCCGCATATTCATGTAAGATATGCCGAATTTAAAGCAAGTTATGACTTGGATGGAAATTTATTGGCTGGTAAATTGCCGACCAAGCAGCATAATTTTATTGTTGCATGGGTACAACTCAACAAAGACTTGTTGGAAGCCAATTGGGAAAATGTAAAGTGTAATGTTCCTGTTATTAAAATAGAGGGTTAAAATGGAACTGATAGACGTAATTACTGTAAAAACCTTGCCAGACCACAAATTGTTTCTTAAATTTGAGACGGGTGAAAATAAGATTTTCGATTTCAAACCGAAATTAGATATGCCTGTTTTTCGTAAACTGAAAAACGAAAAACTGTTTAATATGGCGCATGTGGAGTATGGTACTGTTGTTTGGGACGATAACACAGACATCGCACCCGAGCGACTGTATTCCGATGGCGTGTTGGTAGGTGATGATATATAATGGACAGAATTGGAAAATAATGGTGGAATTGGAAAGAAAGAGGGAATGCAAGCCACTGCTGCTAAATTGCGGTCGCTTTGCCAAGTTTTTAATGCCGTGTTCGTAAACTCACACCGCATTAAAAACCCCGCGCAAGAAAATGGCTACCGCCATTATCTTGCCCTTGCCGACACACGCTCCAGAAAGGACAATGGGAATTGTAAGACCAAACAAAAGAAAAATTGCTAACGCAATTTTTTCTTTTGTTGCCCACCCGCCTTTGAAAAGCAAGGATTTAGATATTTTTGAGAGATTTTTTTGTTGTATCTTAAAAAAAGATTTGCGTAATTGAATAAATAGTTGTATTTTCGCGGCGTAATTATAAAACTGAACGACTATGGCAATACCAATAAGAAGTGTACCGGTTTTAGAGGGCGAAGTAGCCCGCCGGTTTATTAAAGAAGCAAAGGAGAACGAAAAGAAGCGGGGTTCGCTAAAGTTTTCGGAGGAAGAAATTGCTTCTTATAGAGGAATTATTGAAAAAGCGAAAAGGCTTGGAACTTTATCATTTTAGAAAATTATGGGATTTCTATTAGACAAATGCACGGTTTCATCGCATAATGACGAAATGCTTAAATTTTCTTGTGGAGACAAGGATTTAGATGATTTTTTTCTTCGGGATGCTATCAAATACGAGAGGCAACTATTAGGAAAAACATATCTATTTCGTTTAGATAGTGATAATTCTATCGTTGTATGCGCCTTTACTTTGTCTAATTCGAGCATTGATTCCCGCAATCTCCCCAACAACAGAAAAAGAAAACTAACGGAAAATATTCCATTTGAGAAAAGTTTGAGCAGTTATCCTGCAACATTAGTAGGTAGATTGGGTGTTGGTAAAGAATTTGGAGGAAAAGGAATCGGTACAGAGTTAATAAGTTTTATCAAACAATGGATGCTTGACCCTTCAAATAAAACCGCTTGCAGATATCTTACTGTTGATGCTTACAATAATGAACCTACTTTGAAATTTTACGAAGCAAACGGTTTCAAAACCATTTTTTCATCCGACAGCCAAGAAAAACAATATGTAGGTTTGTCCCCGGAAAGAGAATTGAAAACAAGGTTGATGTATTTTGACTTGATGTTGTTGAAGTAACTAATAGAAAAATGAATACTCGTATGAAAGTGATAATGAAGTACTTGGTAAACCTGCCCATAACGAGCGGTTTGGCGCAATGGCGGGTGTGGCTCGTTGGAAAGTATTGCCAAACAGCAAGTTAAGTGGCTCGTGGCAAGTGTATGTAGCCCGCCACTGCGCCAAGCCGCCACCACGTTAAATGCAATGGCGGTTCCTGTGTCCCGCTCGAAAGGCATCCCCCCCGGAAGACAATTTTTCTTGACTCCTTTGTTGAAAAGTTACGAGCAACCGGAGAGAGTTACATCGCTAACTTCTTCAGTTGTGATTCAAACTCCGGTAAACTGTTGTGAATGATTTGCCAAACTTCTTCGGCATCTACGCCAAAATAGTCGTGGGCGAGAACATTCCGGAAACCTTTGATTTTATACCAACTTATTTCACTGTCGGTGGCATTTATCAGTTCGTCGGAAAGTCGTTCCACCATTTCGCCTAAAATGATAAAGTTCATCAAACTTGCATCAAAGGCTTGAGTAGCATTGTAAAATTCATCGGCAGAAGAAAAGGGGACAGAATATTGCTTAATTTTTTCAATGGAATCAAGCATATTCAGTATGGAAAAATAATCTCTTCTGGTTAAGTTATACATAAATGGCATCGGATAAAACTTGTTGGCGAAAAACAGGCTTAATATATTTTTCTCTGCAAACATCTACCTGTAAGTTAAATGCTGCTCGTATTTCTTCTCGCAAATACTCTTTCTTGTCTGTTAAGTTCGGGGTGTTTTCTTCAAACTCAACCAACAAATCCAAATCACTTTCCGGGGTTTGCTCATTGCGAGCAAAGGAGCCAAAAATACCCAACTTGGTTAAGTGGTATTTTTTGCTGATGTTGTGTTTGTTTTCCGACAAATAGTTTAATACTTGGGTTTGATTTATCATTTTTTTTAGCGTTTGCAAAATCACGGCAAAAATAACACATTTTCCAAAACAACCCGCTTCTACCCAATAAATTATTCGCTATCTGTTTGCCAATATTGATTTTAATTTATTTTTGCATCGTTAAAACTAAAAAAGAAAATGCCCGAAAAACACGCAAATACAACACGCAAACGAGCGGTTTCACAAGATTGCGGCACTACCCTCGTTTGAAAATATTTGCTATTTTTGCCGTTGGTTGCTCGTTGGGAAGTGTATCGGATGCCGCAACCTCGTGAAGCCGCCACCACGTTGTGCGATCGCCCGTCGGTCAATTTTCTCATTCAAAAAGTGTTGCAACTTGCCTTGCCATTGTTTTTCCATTTCCAACGATATTAAGTATTGACCAATAGCCTCGACCATATTTCTCTGAAATTTTGTTACAAGCGATTTTTTGTGATATACCTCTCTGTTGTAAATGATGAAATTCAGAAATTATTTGCTCTGTTTCTTCGTTTGACAAAGGCTTTCCTTTGTTAAATAATTTATTTTGTGGCACTTGTCTTAATTCTGTCAATAGTTCGCCCAATTTAATTTTTTCTAATTCTCTGAATTGATAATCAAAAGCATTTCTATTGATTTCAAAACCGCAAGCTTTTCTACCTAAGCCGATTGCAACTTTTGCTGTAGAAAAACTACCAAGGAAAAAATCACAAACCATATCATTCGGATTACTTGAGTACAAAATCATTTTCGCTAATAGAGCTTTCGGAAGTTCATTTTTATTCTTAATTTGTCCTGGTTTGTACTCACGATTGATAACCCAAACATCTTCTCTGTCCTGATAATTTAGACTTCCTCCATTTTCGCACTTTTCACTGTCAGCATAAAAGGCATTTGTATTAAATATTGCTTGGCTACAAGGCGGCTTCACATAGTACAGAATGTGATAATGTGAAGAAATAAATTTCTTGCTTGTATAAACACCAAAATTGTATTTCCAAATAATATGATTTTTTTCCTCTAATGAAGTGCTTGCCAAAGCATTAAGAATATGACGCAACTGCGAATACCCAGAAACGATATAAATACTTCCACCCGGTCTCAGTACTCGTTCTGCTTCTTTTATCCAATTCAACGAAAATTCAGGATATTCACTAGCGGGAATTTCAACATAACCATCAAGGACATTGCTTTCATCTCGATTATAATGCTTATCCAGTTTATCTCCGTTTATCCCGTACGGTGGATCGGTAATAATTAAGTCTATAGAATTTGATTTCAAGTGTCTTTTTGCACCTTCTATGCAATCTTCGTTGTAGTACATCATATCTTTATTATATAGTTTTCAAATTTGTCTATTAACTCAATATCCAACACATATTTTGGATTTCGAGGTGAACCATTGGAGTTTCGGCCCTGTTTATGAACATCCAAATCCTCAATGTTTTCTTTGGTAATCAAAAGTAAAATAATTTCTGTTAACTCGGCTTTTGTTTTTCTATATCTGGAAATAGATGTTCTTTCTTCTCTTGCCAATTCATACTCAGATTTTCCACCTTTCAACTCTGTATGCCATTTTTGAAAAGTTCTATCATTGTCGTTGTATTCAACATCACAAAGAGCAATAATCTCTCCGTGACAACCCATTTTCTCGATGGATTTTTCCATTGCCAATTTATCATTAAGAATTACTTTGTGTTCGTTTGATTTTATTGCATGTGCCTTCAAATCCCAATTAATCGCCCCTTTAAAATCAAACGATACATTTTCATATTGATCTCCTGGAAATGAAAACTTATCAGCTAGTAAATTTCTTACTTTATACTCAAAATAGAAAGCCCACCATTCCATTTGTCGCCATTGATAATTTGCTTCTTTTAGTTCAAGAATACTTTCTTTTCCATCCCAAAATTTTGGAAGATTAATCAAATTTGCTTTGAGTAACTTAATATCTTTCTTGTACTTTCTCTTAAACTTCAATAAATCAAACATTTTCACGAATTTGTAATTAGTAATTTGTTAGTGCGAAAATACAATTTTTAAGGATACTTCAGAATTTCCATAAAAATTTTTTCGGGCTATTTTTTCGCTTGAGGGTGTCGCACAACGTGGCGGCGGCTTTGCGCAGGCGGGGGGTTCACAAAGGTTCGAGCGGGCGACAAACTTCCAAATTCCCACAAAACTGTCTGCGGGCATACACCCCCGCTTGCGTGAAACCGCTCGTTGTGTGCAGGCATCTTTTTACTAAATTCATTATATCTTATTCTAAATTATCATTTTACGATGTCGCTGTCCGCCCATTGCTGCTAACGTGGTGGCGGCTTTGCGTGGTTGCGGCTTCCACTGAACTTCCTGCGGGGTAGTAACTTGCTAATTTGCACTGCATTATTTGCGGGCTTACTGCCGCAATCACGCAAAACCGCTCGTTAGTGGCAGGTGTTTCCATATCTCATAATGCTACTGATGCTACCTTGTCAAAAGTCCTTGATTTCCCGCGTTGTCTGACCGCTCTATTATAAACATGCTCCGCTTCTTTTACTATTTGCTCTCTTTCAAACTCTGTAAGGCTTCTATTCTGTTCTTTCCATATCTTTTTTGAAGCCTGAATAAGATAACTCATTATTATTTTTACTTTTTCGGTTTCTTTGGCTCCTTCTACTCCTATAAAACCAATATCGTCTAATTTGTATAATTTTTTTCTAAATTCGTAATCCATAATATTATAATTTTATTTGTTAAAAAACTCGGGAAAATAATCTTTTATTAATTTTATTGATGCCGGCGTTGCAATTTCCATCTACTGACCATAAAGAACAGTAGCTCCTAATGTTTCCGAATAGAAGCCATCGCCTACAATCTATACAGAGCACCGGGGATAGTTATATCCAATGGGATAAAATAGGCAATGAAATGCCTGAGAAAGCCTTAAAAAGGCTAAGAAAAAATGAAAAACAATGGAAAAATGAAGACAAAAACGATAAATTAAACTCCAAAACAAGAAAAAATAACAAAAAATTAACAAAAAATCAAACCGTGCCTATTTTGCAAAGGTCTCAAAGCTTTCGTCATTGAGCAAATCAACAGTGGACAAATTTCTCTTAATTTTGCCGCCAAGACAACAGTTCCTTATCTATAATCCATCTTGATAAAAACAAAAAGCATAATGGTGAATGCCCAAAGTGATGAGCCACCATAACTTATGAGCGGCAACGGAATTCCGATAATGGGCAACAAACCGATAGTCATTCCTATATTGATGAAAAAATGGAAGAAAATGATTCCGGCGATACCATATCCGTAGTATTTCACAAAAGGGTCGCGCTGTCGTTCCGATAATCTTAATATTCTCAGTACAAGCCCCATAAATAGCAGGCATATTGTCAAACTTCCGAGAAATCCCCACTCTTCGCCGATGCCACAGAAAATGAAGTCGGTATGTTGCTCCGGAACGAAATTTAGTTTTGTTTGTGTGCCGTGCATATATCCTTTTCCGTACCATCCCCCTGAACCGATAGCAATTTTAGATTGATTCAGGTTATAATCAGCGCCTTGCGGGTCGTCAACTTTTCCCAGCAAGGTGTCAATACGCATTTTTTGGTGTTGTTGCAACACATTGTTGTAACCCATATAGGAAACACCAATAAATATCAGCGCAACTGCGTAAACCATTGCATTTCTGATTAACTTCTTCCTGTTATTTCTATGCAAAATCCAAAATAGAACAAAAATTGCCGTAACCAATGCAACGGCATAAATTTCATTCAGATAGAGGGTAAACAGAAAGAGACCAACGGCAATACCTCCCACAACTAATATCCAGCCGGTTAAACCAATTCGGTAAAATAGCAGGATAAATGAAAAGAAAACCAACGCAGAACCCGTATCCTTTTGAAGAATGATGATGAAAACGGGGGCTAAAATAATTCCAAAAGCAGTAATCCAAATATTTTTTTTCTCTTGTAATGTTTTTCCTTCGCTGAAAAATTTGGCTAATGCCAGTGCTGTCCCAAGTTTACAAAATTCGGTAGGTTGAATGCTGAAACTTCCGATTTTTATCCATGCGTGTGCCCCTGAAATCTCTGTGCCGATAAAAATAACGGCTATCATTAACAACAAACAAAAAAAGTAAATGGGATAAGACAAAAAAGAATAGTATTGTCCTTTCAATAAAAGAATGATAATAGCAATAACGACAGAAGTGCCAATGAAAACCAATTGTCTGGTGTAGGCATTGTTCATACTAAAAAAGTCTTCTGCCGCAGGATTGTATGAAGTGGAGAATATGGTCAGCCATCCTATAAAGACAATGGCGATATAGTACAATATTAGTTGTATATCGAATTCATTTGACCCGCCTAACGATACTTCTTTAATCATAAACTACAAGAATTTCATTTCCATAATTCTTTTTTCCAAATCTAGTCTTTTCACTTCTCTGTTGAGGTAAAATTCGGTAATTAAACTGGCAATAGGTGCAGCAACCGTGGCACCGAAACCGCCGTTTTCTACCAGACAAAAAACTGCAATTTTTGGTTCCTCTTTGGGTGCAACACAAACGAAAACAGAGTGGTCTTTTCCGTGCGGATTTTGCGCCGTTCCTGTTTTTCCTAACATTTTTATCCCGGGAATTTGAACGCTTCTTCCTGTTCCGCCCAACATTACCTGCTCCATTCCTTCAATAATTGCATCGAAATGTCTTTTGTCAAAACCGCAATCAATTTTTTCAGTAAATCGGTCGTTAATCACGTCTTTTGAGCCTATTGCTTTAATAACGTGTGGTTTATAATAATACCCTCTGTTGGCAATGATGGCTACAAAGTTTGCCATTTGCAGCGGGGTAACGGCGGCTTCTCCCTGCCCGATAGCCATAGAGATAACCGAGTTCGGATTCCAGGTTTTCCGGTGCAATTTGTCGAAATATGCCACCGAGGGAATGATACCCTTGAGTTCATACGGAAGGTCAGAATCAAATTTTACCCCGAAGCCGAGTGCGTTTATATGGTCTTTCCACGCCTGATATGCCTCTTGAATGGTTTTGTATTTTTTCCTATTATTTAAGGTATTGAAAAACGCTCTACAAAAATAGGCATTACAGGAGGTTTGAATGGCGTAAATTAAGTCGGGACCTCCCGCGTGGGGGTGGCATTTTACCGTATGAGACCCCATATTATACCCGCCTCCGCAAGAATACACGGTTTTGGGAGTAATTGCTTCGTCCTGTAAGGCAATTAATCCGTTTGCCAACTTGAAAGTAGAACCCGGAGGATAACTTGCCTGCAACGCACGATTGAAAAGCGGTACTCTCACGGAATCTAAGAGCAGAGCACTGTAGTTTTTGCTTCGGGAGCTACCCACCAATAAGTTCGGGTCGTAGGAAGGTATTGAAACAATGCACAATATTTCGCCTGTTGCTGGCTCAATTGCCACAATACTTCCCCTCTTGTTTGCCATTAGTTTTTCGCCGTATTCCTGCAGTTGCATATCTAAAGTACTCCACAACGACAAACCCTGAATGGCTATTTCATCCTCTTCGCCATCTTTATAACTGCCCATTTCGCGGTTGTGCACATCAACCAGCACTACACGTTTCCCTTTTGTGCCGCGCAATTCCTGTTCGTATGCTTTTTCAATTCCGCTAATGCCAATATAATCGCCTAATTGGTAATAATCATCCGCTTCCAACACTTTTTGGTCTACCTCTCCAACATATCCTAAAATGTGGGCGGCAATAGGTTTTGGATAATGGCGCAAAGTTCTGTTTTGCACAAAAAACCCCGGAAATTTATACATCTTTTCTTGCAAGTATCCGTAATTGGATTTTGAAATTTGCTGGGCAATCAAAGAGGGTTTCATTCGGGAATATTTGCGCGCTTTTTCAATACGTTTCATCAACTCCTCCATGCTGATATCCAGAATATAACAAAGGTCTGTCGTATCAAATCCTCTCATTTCACTGGGCACTACCATCAAATCGTATGCCGCATCATTATACACCAGCAAAGAATCGTTTCTGTCGTAAACCAAACCTCTTGCGGGGTGTTCGGTAATTCGGCGCACCGCGTTTTCAATCGCTTTTTTCTTATACGAACTGTCTAATACCTGCAATTGAAACAAACGCAGCAAAAACACAAGGGTTACGCCAATGATAAGAAAAATAATAACACGATAGTGTTTGTTCATCTATTTGCTTCGTTTACTGAGTTTGTAAGCCAAATTGATTAAGACCTCTTTTTGTGCAAATTCTAATGATAATTGATCAACGTTTTGACACGCCTTTTGTAAATATTCTCCTATTTTATTTTCAGTCTTTTCTTTGCAATGCAACGCATTGAAGATTGTTTTTACGGCATTATACTTATCAATTTTAGAATATTGATTTGAAGTAAAATAGTGATGAAGTTGATTTTTTTGAATCTCGTTGGCATTTTGTAATGCGATGATATAGAGATAAGTTTTCTTATTTTCCTGAATATCGCCCCCAATCTCTTTTCCAAAGGTTTCCGCGTCGGCATACACATCCAGCAAGTCATCTACCAACTGAAAAGCCAATCCCAAGTTTATTCCGTACTCGTAGAGAATGTTTTGGTCCTGTTCACTCGCGTTTGCTAAGATGGCTCCTGTTTTTAAGCAAGCTGCAAGCATTACGGCGGTTTTCAGTCGAATCATATTCATATATTCATCAATGGTAACCTCCTCTTTGGTTTCATAATCCAGGTCATATTGCTGTCCCTCGCACACTTCGATGGTGGTTTGCAGAAACAGTTTCGACATAGTGATAAGCGTTTCCGGAGCGCACGGTGTTTTAAGCAGTTGCTGCATAGCCAAAGAAGCCAGCACATCTCCCGAGAGGATGGCAATATTGCTGTTCCATTTTTTGTAAATTGTTTCTTTTCCGCGCCGAATGGAAGCGTTATCCATAAAATCATCGTGTATTAACGTGAAATTATGCAGCATTTCAAACGCGGTGGCGGGGTAAAATGCTTCTTCCGGTGTTGCGCCAAAGAGTTCTGCCGCGATAATTACCAATTGAGGACGCAGGCGCTTGCCCTCTTGCGCCATAATGTAATTTACCGGAGTGTATAGATTTTTAGGTTCAAGATTTCGGGCTATCTCATTAAAGAAAGTATCTAAATTCACAGCATACTTTCATTAGTAATTCAACATCACAGGCATAATAAGCATCAACAGATTCTCTTCCGGAGAATCCTGTTCGGTGGGGATTATTAAGGCGGCACGGTTAGGTAACGACATCTCAAGTGATATTTCTGCACAGTCCATATTCTCTAACATTTCTCTTAAGAATTTGGAGTTGAAGCCGATATCCATCGTTTCGCCGGTATAGGCACCGGTAATGTTCTCTTCTGCTTTGTTTGAAAAATCCAAATCTTCTGCCTTAATCTCTGTTTTTTCTTCATTCAAAGAGATTCTTACCTGATAGGTGGATTGATTAGAGTAGATCCCCACACGGCAAATAGATTTGTGAAATGCTTTTCTATCCACTATAAACTTATTGGGATTATCCTTTGGGATAACGGCCTGATAGGCAGGGAATTTTCCCTCTTTTAGGGAAGAGAAAAGCACAATATTTCCAAAAGAAAAACGAATGTGGTGGGTATCGGTTGAATATTCAACTTTAACACTTTCATTTACACCGCCAAGAATCGTTTTAAGTTGTGCGATGGGTTTTTTAGGCAGAATGAAAGATATAGGCTCATCAACTTTAACGGCACTGTTTTTATAGCAAACCAATTTGTGTGCATCTGTTGCCACGAAAGTGATATTTTCGTTCGAAAGTTCACACAAAACGCCCATCATATTGGGTCTCAGTTCGTCGTTTCCGGTAGCGAACAACGTTTTGCTGATGGCGCGTTGCAAAATTTGAGATTGGATTTCAAACATTTGCGGATTTTCCATCGTTTTCATTGCGGGGTACTCTTCGCCGGGGAAGCACGACGAATCGTATTCACCGTTAATGGCTGAGAATTTAAGAATGTGATTTTCGAGGTCAATATCGAAAACGATGGGGGTATCTTCCATCAATTTCAAGGTTTCCAAGATTGTTTTTGAAGGCACAGCCACGGCACCCTCGCCTTCCACGTTGCTGAGTTGCACGGTTGCGGTCATCGTAGCATCCAAATCGGAGGCAGTGAGGGTAAGCATTTCACCTTCAACGGTAAAGAGAAAATTGTCTAAAATAGGAAGCGTGCTGCTTGTTCCTAAAACGCCGCTGATGGCACTTAAATTTTTATACAAAACATCGCGAGATACAATAAATTTCATAATTTTTTTTTATT
>Ga0209737_10002527_pt1 | contig 12811 bp, 10 predicted proteins | sample TergutCu122P3_FD_187284 | JGI IMG/M metagenome (GOLD analysis project Ga0209737, IMG submission 187284) | Cubitermes ugandensis P3 segment gut microbial communities from Kakamega Forest, Kenya - Cu122 P3 (SPAdes) (version 2) | ecosystem: Host-associated > Arthropoda: Insects > Digestive system... | reverse complement strand
GCTCGACTCGCTCGGCATTCGTGAGCGGCGCGTCAACGCGCGCAAAATCTCTGATCGCCGTTTCATCGTGCGTGACGGACGGTTGATTCCGCTGCCGATGTCGCCGCCGGCTTTTTTCTCGACTCCACTGTTTTCAGCCGGAACCAAACTCGGATTGCTGCGTGAGCCGTTCATTGCACGCTCAAAACCCGAACTCGAGGAGAGCGTTTCCGCATTTGTGCGCCGCCGCCTTGGATCGGAATTTCTCGATTACGCGATTGAACCGTTTGTTTCCGGCGTTTTTGCGGGTAATCCCGATCAATTGTCGGTGCAGGCGGCGTTTCCGAAATTGTTTCAACTCGAACAACGCTACGGCGGATTGATTCGCGGACTGATTTTGGGCGCGCGCGAGCGCAAGCGGCAGCGCGAAAAATCGAAGAACAACGCCAAAAGTTTTTCCTTTGACGAAGGCATGCAAACGCTCACCGATACGCTGGCGCACGGTATTGCATCTTCGGGAAGCGTTGTCGAAACAGACATCCGCGTGGGGGGCATTGCTTGCGACGCTCGAGGGCATTGGACGGTGCAGTGCATTCGTGGGGGCGGGCAGGGTAGTGAAACGTACCGGGCCAGAAGCGTGGTGCTCTCAGTGCCCGCTGGCGCTACGGCAGAACTGTTGGAGTCGTTGAATGCGCCGTGGGCGGACGATGCTGTGCAGGCGTTGCGCAGCATTGCTTATGCGCCGGTGTCGGTCGTGGTCAGCGGCTGGCAGCGCGATACGGTGAAGCATCCGCTGGACGGTTTTGGTTTTCTCGCGCCACGAAAGGAAAACAGGCGTATTTTGGGTACGCTATTTTCCAGCAGCATGTTCGATCATCGCGCCGACGAGAAGCATGCGGTGCTGACCACGATGATCGGCGGCATACGCGCGCCCGAACTGGCTGCGAGCGATGATGACTCTTTACAGGCAATGGCCGAAGGCGATCTGGCGTCGTTGATCGGTGTGCAGGGAAAACCGCTTTGGACGCGAATCAGCCGTCACCCGCAAGCCATTCCGCAATACACCCTCGGGCATCTCGAACGTGTGCGCCGGATCGACGCCGTCCGGGCGCATATGCCGGGACTTTTCTTCTGCGCTAACTGGCGTGGCGGTATTTCGATCGGCGACTGCATCAAGAATGGCTGTCAGACAGCCGAAGAAATGGACGGTTTTATTGCATCTTGCCGAATATCGTGATTCTGGCTTTCCCCCGCTCGCGGGTGAAGGGCTGAACCGCCAGGGCGGGTTTGAAACCCGCCCCTACAAGATCTCTACCCGATTGCGTCCGTTGTTTTTGGCTTTATATAGGGCGCGGTCGGCGCGTGAGAGCATTTTGTCGGTGCTGTGATCGGTTTGGTTCATGATGGTGACCCCCACGCTGGCCGTGACATGGACGGGAACGTCGTTGTAGGTGAGGGGGGTGTCTTCGAGAACTTTTCGTACTCGTTCGGCTAGACCAAGCGCGCCTTCGCGGTTGGCTTGCGGGATCAGAATGGCGAATTCTTCGCCTCCCAGACGGGCCAGCATGTCGGATTCACGCAGTAGTTTACGCACCTGCCGTACGGTGTGACAGAGCACGGCGTCGCCCGCAGCATGGCCGTGCGTGTCGTTGATCTGCTTGAAGTGGTCAATGTCGATCATCAGGACGGCGGCTTCTCCCGGATAGCGGGTGAGGCGCGCACGCTCGTGTTCGATGTGCTCGAAAAAGGCCCGGCGGTTGGGGATGCCAGTGAGCGGGTCGGAGGTGGCTAGTTGCCAGAGCTCGCGCGCGTGACGCTTGCGTTGCGAGATGTCGCGATAGATGTAGAGAAAACCGATCAGGTTTCCATGCAGACGGATCGGGATGAAATCGCGCTCGATCCAGCGTCCGTCCTTGAAGTGGATTTCTTCGCCATAGACGGGACGGGCCGTTGCGCGAAGTTCTTCGACTCGATTCAGGAAAGTCTGACTGTGCTCGGCAACATGACTGCTGAAGATGATCAACGGCTGTATGGGTTTGCCCAGGACGTATTCTTCGGTTCCCGGCAGGCCAAGCAGCTCGAATACGTATTGGTTGAGCAGGACGATGTTGCCCTGTAGGTTTTCCATGATGAGCGAGCCAGGGAAGTTTTCCACCACGGCGTTGAGATGAGAATGCGCGATTTCTAATTCTTCGCGCGCCGCTTTTTGTTGGGTGAAATCTTCCTTGGTGGCGATGAAGTGCTGGATGGTGCCATCGCTGTCGAGCGCGGGCGCGATGGTGAGCAGTTCATCGTAGAGGCTGCCGTCCTTCCTCCGATTGATGAGCTCTCCGTGCCAGATGCGACCGGAAAGGATGGTCTGCCACATGTGCGCGTAAAAGTCTTTGTCTTGTTTTCCAGACTTGGTCAGGGCTTTCGGGTTTTGACCAATGGCTTCGGCTAGCGTGTAACCGGTTAGGGCGGCAAAAGCCGGATTGCACCATTCGATGATACCGTTCGGTTTTGTGATGACAATGGCGTTTGCACAGGCATTGAGCGAACTCTCCAGTAAATACCGCTGCGCTTCGATTTTGGCGAGTCGTTCGCGCTGGTGGCGACTGGCATGACGGAAAAACAGGTAGCCGAAAAGCATGCAGATCATGCCGGTAATCATCAGCAGCATGATGGTCATGTTGTTGCGCTGAACTTCGAGAATGACTTCTTTCAGCAAGTCGTTGCGATCGACGGCCCAGGTGATGCCGATGGGCAGTTGCGGGTGGAGACGGTTAGCAACGAGCCAGCGCCGGGTGTGGGTGACGGCCAGTTCTTTTGCGTTGGTTGCGTTGCCATTTTGCCAGCGCTCGAGGGTGTCGCGTTCAAACGTCAATAGGTCGGCGTCCGCTGGCATGGTATCGAATAGCCGTAGGCCATCGGTACGCAGCAACGCGATGCGGGTGGCGGATGTGCTGCCAGGTATGCTGGTGATTCGGCGCAGCAGGTGTCCGAGGTCGAGGGTGGCGACCAGGGTTTTTTCTGGGTTGCCAGCCTCGGACAGGCGGGTGTAGAGGATCGGAATGAAGCCCTGTTCGGGCGTGTTTTTGGCGTTGTCGGTCAGGGACTCGCCATCGGTAAAGTCGCGGCCCGTGTACGTCGGTCCGATGCGTAATAAGTCGTTGGGGGTCTGCGGATAGACGGAGTAGGCGCTGAGGTCGAGGGTGCGCCCGATGTTCTTCTCCGTTGTGCTGACGATGATTTTACCTTGTGGGTCGATGAGTGAGATTGAATTCAGATAGGGGGCGTTGTGCAGGACTTTTTTGAGGGTGTCTGCCCGAATGGGTTTGCGCGGGGCTGTCTCCTGTATGGTTTTCAGGCAGTTGCCAATGTGTTGCAGTAACAATCCGATGTCGTGGCTGATGTAGGCCGTGTCGCGCTCGGCAATGGAGAGATGGATGCTGCTTTGCTGCTGGATCTGGGCATTGGACTGGTACAGGTATACCAGGACGCACAGGCCCGCGCACAGTGTAAACACGGCAGCAAAGGCAAAATCGGCGGCGAGGAAGCGGAAATGTTTATTCACATTGTGTGCCCCGGAGCGCAAACACTGAAAGATAGCACGTCACTGGGTGGCGTGCGCTATAGCGGTTTATCCTTGCCCCAGGAAGAGCTGGTAGGCGGGGTTGTGGGTTTCTTCGGTGTATTCGTAGCCGAGCTGGCGAAGGCATTCGGCAAAGGTGGTCTGATCGCCCGGCGGAACTTGCATGCCAGCGAGTACACGCCCGAAGTCCGCGCCGTGGTTGCGATAGTGGAACAGGCTGATGTTCCAGTCAGAACGCAGACGGGAGAGGAAATCGAGCAGCGCGCCAGGACGCTCCGGAAAGATGAAGCGGTAGAGTACTTCGTTTTCGGCTTGTGGGGCATGACCGCCGACCATGTAACGGACATGGGTTTTGGCCACTTCGTTGTCGGTGAGGTCGAGGGCGGGTAATTGGTGGCGTTCGAGCAGTTCGATGAGCCGGGCCGCTTCGGCGCGGCTTGGGATGCTGACTCCGACGAAGATGTGCGCTTTGCCAGCATCGGCATAACGGTAGTTGAATTCGGTGATGCTGCGGTTGCCGAGGAGCTGACAGAATTTGCGAAATGATCCCGGTTGCTCTGGGATCGTTACGGCGAGCACGGCTTCGCGCTGCTCGCCGAGTTCGGCGCGTTCGGCAACGAAGCGCAGGCGGTCGAAATTCATGTTCGCCCCCGAGGCGACGGCGACCAGACTTTTGTCCCGCAGTTTGTGCCGATGCGCGTAAGCTTTGGCGCCGGCTATGGCGAGCGCGCCCGAGGGTTCGAGGATGGAACGGGTGTCTTCGAATACGTCCTTGATCGAGGCGCAGATGGCGTCGTTGTCGACTTCGATGATTTCATCGACATACTGCCGACATAGACGGAAGGTTTCATCGCCCACGCGCTTGACGGCGGTTCCGTCGGCGAATAGTCCGACTTGTTCCAGCGTGACCGGATGTCCGGCCGCAAGCGATTGCGCCATGGCGTTGGCATCGATGGTTTCTACGCCGATGATTCTGATTTCCGGGCGCAAACGCTTGATGTAGGCGGCAACTCCGGCAATGAGGCCGCCGCCGCCAATTGCGCAGAACACGGCGTGGATCGGCTGCGAGTGAGCGCGCAGGATTTCCATGCCGATCGTGCCTTGGCCGGCGATGACGTCCGGGTCGTCGTAGGGGTGGACGAAGCTGAGTTTTTCGCGTTTTTCAAGTTCAATGGCGTGGGTATAGGCATCGGAATAGGATTCGCCCGCCAGCACGACTTCGCCGCCGCGTGCGCGCACAGCATCGATTTTGATCTGTGGCGTGGTGCCGGGCATGACGATGATGGCCCGCGTGCCGAGTTTTTGCGCCGATAGCGCCACGCCTTGGGCGTGGTTGCCCGCCGAGGCGCAGATGACCCCGCGCTTGAGCGCCTGCGGCGAGAGATATGCCATTTTGTTGTAGGCGCCGCGCAGCTTGAAGCTGAATACCGGTTGCATGTCTTCGCGCTTGAGAAAGAGGCGGTTGTGAGTCCGGGCGGAAAGACCGACGGCGAGATCGAGCGGCGTCTCGATGGCAACGTCGTACACCCGGGCGTTGAGAATGCGTTCCAGGTAATCGGGGGGGCGGGTCATGGCGTGCTGGATGAATATCAGCGTTCTGCGGTGAATTTGTGCGATTCGTGATGATGCTCGGTCGTTTTTTGTTTGTGTTTTTGCATCTGACGGCTGAGTTTGTCGACCAGTCCATCGATGGCGGCGTACAGGTCGGTATCGACGCATTCGATGTGGATGTCCTTGCCGCGCAGGTAAACGGTGACTTCAGCTTTTTGGTTGAGTTTGTCGACGGAAAGAATCACGTTAACACTGGTGACATTGTCGGAATGGCGGACGACCCGTTCGATTTTGTCCGTTGCATAAGCGCGCATGGCATCCGTGACTTCGACATGATGGCCGGTGATGTTGAGATTCATGCTGCCTCCTCGTGGGGGATGGATGGTTAAGGGGGATGGTTAAAGCGTTTTACGGTGACTGACGGCGAGGATGTTGAGCGAGGTGCGATATTTGACGACGGTACGTCGTGCCACAACGATTCCTTGCTCACTGAGCAGGTCGGCGATTTTTGCGTCGGACAGGGGCTTTTTTTTGTCTTCTGCATCGATGATTTGACGAATCAAGGCGCGAATTGCTCTAGAGGATGCGGCTCCGCCAGTGTCGGTTGCAACGTGACTGCCGAAGAAATATTTTAGTTCGAATACGCCACGCGGTGTGGCCATGTATTTCTGGGTAGTCACTCGTGATATGGTGGATTCGTGCAAGCTGAGCTGATCTGCAATCTCCCGAAGGGTCAGTGGCCTCATTGCCACCTCGCCATGATCGAAGAACTGTCGTTGTTGGTCAACGATTGCTTGTGAAACGCGAAGAATCGTGTCGAATCTTTGCTGGACGTTTTTGATGAGCCAGCGCGCTTCTTGCAGTTGCCCGGAAAGGGCGCCTGCCTGACTCCGGTTTTGTTGCAGCAGCATGGCGTAGAACTGGTTGACGCGCAGTCTGGGTACGGCTTCGGCATTCAGGGTTGCCCGCCAGCGACCGCGAATTTTGCGCACGTTGACATCGGGCAGTATGTAGCGGGGTTGCATGCCCGAGAGGCGCGAGCCGGGGTGCGGGTCGAGGGTGAGGATCAACGCTTGTGCCGCGCGCAGGGCTTCGTCTTCGCAGCCGGTTGCACGCTTGATCTGGGTGAAGTTGTGATCGGCCAGCCATTCGATGTGTTTTTCGATGATGATGAGCGCCAGATCGCGTTCGGGCGAGGCCGGCAATGCTTGTAGTTGCAGGCTCAAGCATTCCTGTGGGGTGCGTGCGCCAACCCCGGCGGGGTCGAGTTGTTGTACGTGGCGTAGCGCAATCACGAGATCGTCGAAATCGAACCCAAGTTCGGGCGGCAGCAATTCGGATAGTTCTTCCAATTCCTGGTACAGGTAGCCATCGTCATCGAGCGCTTCGATGATGAAGCGCACCAGCATGCGGTCGCGGTCGGACAGCGGCGAGAGTGCTACCTGGGCGTCGAGGTGCTCGCGCAGTGAGGCGCTTGCGGCCTGGATTTCCTGAGGATCGAAATCTTCATCTTCGCTCCGGTTGGGAATGCCGTTGCCGGTGTCGGACCAGTCGATTTTTTCTTCGTATGCGGCCTCTTCACTGGGCGCAGAGAACTCTGTCTCTCTGTTGTTGCTTTGTTCGCCGCCCGCCTCTCTGAACGCTGCTTCGTCTGCCGTATGGGTTAGACCGGATGGGCTGCCAGGGCGTTCGGAAAGCATGCTTTCGTAGCTTTCTTCGCGTTCGAGCATCGGGTTTTCCAGCAGGAAGCGTTCGATTTCCTGATTGAGCTCCAGCGTCGAGAGTTGTAATAGTTTGATCGACTGCTGTAATTGCGGCGTCAGGGTCAGGTGTTGCGAGAGTTTGAGCTGGAGCGTCGGTTTCATGGGCTTGACAGGCGCTCAAAGTTGGAAATGTTCGCCAAGATAAACTTGGCGAACCTGTTCATTGGCAATGATGTCGGCGGGCGCTCCTTTGGCCAGCACCCGCCCTTCGCTGATAATGGTGGCGTGATCGCAAATGCCCAGGGTTTCGCGCACGTTATGGTCGGTAATCAGCACACCGATGCCGCGTTCTTTGAGAAAACGGATGATCTTCTGAATGTCGATCACCGCGATGGGGTCGACGCCCGCAAACGGTTCGTCGAGCAGGATCAGGCGGGGGGAAGTTGCGAGCGCCCGCGCAATTTCGCAGCGCCGCCGCTCGCCGCCGGAGAGCGAAATGGCCGTGTTGTTGCGTAAGTGCGAGATGCCCAGTTCGATGAGGAGTTCGTCGAGGCGACGGGTGATTTGTTCTTCTTCCCGTTCCTGAAGTTCCAGCACGGCGCGGATATTCTCAGCGACGGTGAGCTTGCGGAACACGCTCATTTCCTGCGGCAGATAGGATAGCCCGAGGCGCGCGCGGGCGTGGATGGGCAAGTGGGTGATCCGTTCGCCATCGAGGTAGATGTCGCCGCCGTCACTGCGCACGAGGCCAACGATCATGTAGAAGCAGGTGGTTTTGCCTGCGCCGTTGGGACCGAGCAACCCCGCTATTTCGCCAGGCATGACCTCGAACGAGACATCATGTACGACCGTGCGCGCCTTGTAGCGTTTGCGAAGAGCGTTTGCCGTCAGCAGACTCATGGCATCGCCTCTTCTACGCTGTCTTCTGGCTCGCCGCGAAGCACGGCGCGGATGACGTCGGTCGTAAAGCCACGTGCGAGCAGGAAACGGGTCTGTCGCGCCCATTCGCGCGCTTCATGGGGTGGGGCGCCGTACCGGGACTGCCATAGTGTGTGAGCGCGTTCGATCTCGCTTGCCATGTCGGCGTTTGCGAGTGTTTCTTCGATCAGTTCGCGCGCCAGGCCGCGCCGGGCCAGTTCATTTTGCAGGCGGGCGCGGCCAAAGCGCCCGTTGTGGCTGCGTACCCAGTTCTCGGCCATGCGCGCATCGGATTGAAGGCTGATTTCTTCCATGCGCTCGAGCACGGCGTCGATTTCTTCGTCCGTGCCATAAGGGGCGAGCTTGTGTGCCAGTTCGGCGCGACTGTAGTCGCGCCGGGAGAGGCAGCGCAAGGCCCGTTCACGCAGGCTTGGCTTGCTCATGGTAGAGGCGCTGGAAGGTTTCTATTGTTTGGCGGTGTCGGATTTGGCAGGTTTGGCGGCATTGGCGGACTCGGTCTTTGCGGGTGCGGCAACGGGGAGTTCGGGTAGACCGACGGCCAGCCGCACGCGGTTTTCGATCTCGCGCGCCGTTGCCGGGTTGTTGCGCAGAAATTCGCGTGTGTTGTCTTTGCCTTGGCCGATCTTGTCGCCCTTGTAGGCGTACCAGGCGCCGGATTTGTCGACGATGTTGTGGGCAACGCCCAGATCGATGATCTCGCCCTCGCGCGAGATGCCTTCGCCGTAGAGGATGTCGAAGTGCGCTTCTTTGAACGGGGGAGAGACTTTGTTCTTGACGACTTTGACCTTGGTCTCGGAACCCACGACCTCGTCGGCTTTCTTGATGGCGCCGGTGCGACGGATGTCCATGCGCACTGAGGCGTAGAACTTGAGCGCGTTGCCGCCGGTGGTGGTCTCCGGGCTGCCGAACATGACGCCGATTTTCATCCGTATCTGGTTGATGAAGATGACCAGGGTGTTGGTGCGTTTGATGTTGGCGGTGAGTTTGCGTAGCGCCTGACTCATCAGGCGAGCTTGCAGGCCAGGAAGCTGGTCGCCCATTTCGCCTTCGATTTCGGCCTTGGGCGTGAGTGCGGCCACCGAGTCGATCACGACGATGTCTACGCCGCCCGAGCGCACCAGCATGTCGGCGATTTCCAGCGCCTGTTCGCCGGTATCGGGTTGCGAGATCAGCAGATCCTTGACTTTGACTTTGAGTTTTTCGGCGTAGCCGACATCGAGCGCGTGCTCGGCATCGATGAAGGCAGCCGTGCCGCCGAGTTTCTGCATCTCTGCAATGACTTGGAGCGTGAGGGTCGTCTTGCCGGAGGATTCCGGTCCATAGATTTCGACGACCCGCCCGCGCGGTAGCCCGCCCAATCCAAGCGCGATATCTAATCCGAGTGAGCCGGTCGACACGGTTTGAATGTCCCGTTCGATGCTGCCGTCGCCCATGCGCATGATCGAACCTTTGCCGAACTGCTTTTCGATTTGCGCCAGCGCGGCGGCGAGCGCCTTGGTTTTGTTGTCGTCCATAAACTGTCCTGTTCCTTTCTGCAGTGGGTGTCTCGGATTATGGCACAAAGATTGCAGTGCCTATAGCGAGTCGTTGGGACCCTCGAAGAGAGGGGGCATGTCTTGCGAAGGGCATTTTAGGTGAGATATGGCCATGGGATTGAAAGGGTTTCTGCTGTTTTCGGAGAAATGATTCAAAAGGAAGATTAAAGCATGCGAGATGGAATTGAAATGCAATACTCGAAAATGGACTTTGATTATCATGTCTTTGTGTTGCATATATACAAATATTATCTGATACAGGGTTGGGTTCTATCTTCGACATCCTCTTTGCCCGTTTTGTTGCATTGTGGAAAACCGTCATCTGATGGGCGTTTCCGCCACATTCCTGGCTTCTATCGCTTTTTTGATGTGGACTGGAGTGCACTTTTCCATGGCGGTGCTAGAATCTACGCGGCTGATGTGACATTGTCCGGCTGTTCCAGCAACAACACTTGTCTTGTCCCGCAGCAACAACAACCTGTCTAATTGAGGAAAAGCATGAACAAAGGTGAATTTGTCGAAGCGCTGGCCGATCGTCTGGATATTCCGCGTGCTCAGGCAGAGCGTGCGTTGACTGGTGTGCTGGAGATCATATCCGAGCAACTGGTCAAGGGTGACAAGGTGGCTTTTACTGGCTTCGGATCATTCGAGGTCTCCGGGCGTGCGGCGCGTACAGGCCGTAATCCGCAGACGGGTGCAGCAATCAAGATTGCCGCATCGAAAGTACCCAAGTTTTCCGCTGGCGCAACCCTGAAGGCTGCTGTCAACGCGGGCAAGGGCAAGTAAAAACAGAGCCTGATCAGACTAATTTTTTAAATAGGAAGCCGGCGAGGGTGATTACCCTCCCCGGTTTTTTTTTTAATGTAGCGTGCGCGGCTGAAAGAGGGCATTGACGTCGTCTACGTCGAGCCGATAGGTGTGGTTCGACAACTCTTCACGGATGATGATCTCGTTGTTTTCGTCGAGCATCGCGCGAACTTCTTCCTCGCCCAGTGTCAGCAGTAGATCGGCGACTTTTTCCGGCTCGCGCGGCCAGTCGTGCGTAATGGCCCGGGAGGGGTAGAGGCGTATGTCCTCTTCGGCGAAAAGGCGGCGGAGTAGGGTGGCTGCGTCCAGTTCGAGCAATTCTTCATCGCGCAGGGTCTCTGCCAGCGCCAGGACGCGCGTCCAGCCGTCGGGGTCTTTGGCGTCTGCGCCGGGAAGCTTTTGCACGAAAAGGGCTGTACTGGCCTGCTGGTCGCAAGCCAGCCACAGCCCGGCGGGTTGCTGTTCGGATTGCTCGAGGTAATGCGTAAACACTTCGGCGATGCTGCTGCCTTTGAGCGGGACGATGCTTTGATAGGGCAGTTCCAGCTCTTCCATATCTAAAGTCAATTGCAACTGCCCGTCTCCAAGGAGCGAGGGCAATTCTGTGCCGAGGATGATGTCTTCAACCCTGGCGTAGCCACGCATGTTGAGTGTCTCGGAACAATCGACTATCAGGTGTTTGATCGACCCGTTGCCTTGTAATTGGAACATGAGATGACCGGTTTGCTTGAGATTTCCGGCGATGACGGCGCAGATTGCCGCCATTTGGCCCAGCAGCCCGGCAACGATCGGCGGGTAGCCACGCTCGTGTTGCAGGGCTTGCCATACATCGGTGAGCTTGACGATGGCGCCGCGAATGTCGAGGTTTTCCAGCAAAAAACGCTGGAGGGTGCTGGAAGGGTCCATGTTGTGAGATTCCGTTGTTTTCATTGTTCTTTCTATTTGTTCAAGGCGCGGGCAAAGGCTTGTGCCAGCGCGCCTTCAGCTGCCTTGGGCCGGATATCGGCGCGCGGGGGGCGTGCGTTCGATCGGGGGGGGCGCGAGTGGGGCTGCTTCGGTCCGGCATGCTCATCCGCCGCACGACGGGTTTCGTCGGCAAGTCGCATGGTGAGCGAGATGCGCTTACGTGGCAGGTCGACTTCGAGTACTTTCACTTTTACGATTTGCCCGGCTTTCACCACACTGTGCGGGTCTTTTACGAAACGCTCGGCGAGCGCCGAGATGTGCACCAGACCATCCTGATGCACGCCGATGTCGACGAACGCGCCGAAGTTGGTGACGTTGGTGACGACTCCTTCGAGCAGCATGCCAACGGTGAGGTCGGCGGGTGAAGCGATGTCTTCCCGGAATTTCGCGGTACGGAATTCAGGACGCGGGTCGCGGCCGGGTTTTTCCAGTTCCGCAAGAATGTCCTTTACCGTCGGCAGGCCGAAACATTCGTCCGTGAATTCAGCGGCGTCGATCGTTTTCACGAAAGTTGCATTGTTCATCAATGCGCGTATGTCTTTGCCCGTTTTCGTGAGAATGCGTTCTACTACTGGGTAGGCTTCCGGGTGTACGGCGGAGGCATCCAGCGGGTTGTCTCCATTGGGGATGCGCAAAAAACCTGCCGCCTGCTCGAAAATCTTCGGGCCGAGCCGGGCGACTTCCAGCAGCGCGCGGCGATTCTGGAACGGGCCGTTGTCGTCGCGATACGCGACGATGTTCCCCGCCAGCAGCGTGTTGAGTCCCGAAATGCGCGCCAGCAGCGGCACGGAAGCGGTGTTGACGTCTACGCCTACCGCGTTGACGCAATCTTCAACCACGGCATCCAGGCTCTTCGCCAGTCGTCTTTGATTGAGGTCGTGCTGATATTGTCCTACGCCAATCGATTTGGGATCGATCTTTACCAGTTCCGCCAGGGGGTCTTGCAACCGCCGCGCAATCGATACCGCGCCGCGCAGGGAGACATCCAGTTCGGGAAATTCCCGCGCCGCCAGTTCCGAAGCCGAATACACCGACGCGCCCGCTTCCGAGACGACGATCCGCGTGAGCCGCAATTCCGACTGGCGGGTACACAATTCCGCCACCAGTGCGTCTGTTTCGCGTGAGGCCGTGCCGTTGCCGATGGCGATCAGTTCTACTGCGTGTTTTTGCGCCAGCGCCGAGAGCGTGGCAAGCGCGCCTGCGCGGTCGCGCCGAGGCCCAAACGGATAAACCGTGGCCGTGTCCAACAGTTTTCCCGTGGTATCCACTATCGCTACCTTTATCCCCGTGCGGATGCCCGGATCCAGACCCATCGTGCAACGCGCGCCTGCCGGGGCGGCGAGCAACAATTCCTTCAGATTGCGTGCGAAAACCTGGATGGCTTCTTCTTCTGCGCGTTCGCGCAGCATGGCCATGAGTTCGAACTCCAGCGAGAGCGATATCTTTACCGCCCAGGCCCAGTGTATGGTTTCAGCAAGCCATTTGTCGGCAGGTCGGCCTTCGTTCCGTAGGCCAAAGCGGGCCGCGATGCGTTGCTCGCAGGGGTGCGGGACGAGGGCGCCAGGGTCGTCGTTGGGGCAGGGCAGATCGAGTGTGAGCTTCAATGCGCCTTCGTTACGCCCACGCAACAAGGCCAGTACCCGATGCGAAGGTATCGCGGCAAAGGCCTCGCGAAAATCGAACCAGTCGCGGAATTTCTCTCCCTCATTTTCCTTGCCCGCGATCACTGCGGAGCGGATTTCTCCAGATTCTTGAAG
>Ga0209737_10002526_pt1 | contig 12813 bp, 11 predicted proteins | sample TergutCu122P3_FD_187284 | JGI IMG/M metagenome (GOLD analysis project Ga0209737, IMG submission 187284) | Cubitermes ugandensis P3 segment gut microbial communities from Kakamega Forest, Kenya - Cu122 P3 (SPAdes) (version 2) | ecosystem: Host-associated > Arthropoda: Insects > Digestive system... | reverse complement strand
GGCGGAAATTGAGCGCGTGCTGTTGGAATGCCCCGGTGTTTGCGAGGTGGCCGTCGGCGCACGCACAAGCGAGCAGTGGGGGCAAGTCCCCATCGCCCTGGTTGTCTCCAAGGGCGCGTTTTCAGAAGAAGCGCTTTTGCAGCAGTGCCGAATGCGCCTTGCCGGCTACAAAATTCCGAAGGCTATTTTTGAAACCCACGAGTTGCCGAGGAATGCAAACGGGAAAATAAACCGCCGGAAGTTGCAGGAAATAATTGAGCAATGCTCCGCCTCCTTCCATTTTTGACGTTTTCTTGCGCTTGGCAGGCTGGCTGTTAGCCTCGCCGAAGGCATGTTCACCCGAAGGAAAGTGTTATGGGTTGTTGTGGTGCTGGTTTCACTGACGGCACTGGGGGTATTTTTGTCCGGAGGAGGCCTAAACCGCTACCGCTCTTTGACGCAAGGTGCGCTTGCTTTGCGTCAGAAGAACCAGGAATTGGTTTTGGAGAATGCCAAGTTGAGAGCAGAAATTGAGGCCCTCAAGACGGACGCGAGGGTGGTGGAGCGAGCCTTGCGAGAGGAGTTGGGCTACATCCGCGCGGATGAGATGATTTTTTCATTTGAAGGGCCATAAGAGGCAAGCAAACCATGAAACGCTTTTGGCAATGGCTTCATATTTCAAAGAGGGCGCTCCTTTTGGCCTTCTCTCGCCGGGTTTTGTCCTCAAGGCTTTGGTTAGCCAAGAGGGAACGGAGCCATGCTGCTCAGGAGAAAAGGAGGGAGGTTGAAAAGAGAGCCATATGGCTTCGGCTTTCCGGGGAGGCCGCTTCTTCTCAAGCGGAGTGGCTTTTGGCTTCTGTGCGCGAGGTGGATGGTGCCTTGGAGAATTTGTTGAAGGCATTGCAATATTCTTTGCAAGCAAGCAGTGCGGCGGTTTTGTTGTTTTCAGAAGACAGGAAAAGCTTGTGTTGGCATTTGGGGGCAGGGGAGACAAAACAACACAAGAGAGAGCCATTCCCGTCAAACGCAGGCACCTTGGGCGCCGTCCTCAAGAAAGAAGCGCCGCTGCGTCTTTTTGCCGAGCATGGACTCAAAGGCTTAAGTTATTGCCTTGGGCGCACACCACAGGCCCTGCTTGTGACGGTGTTGAAAGGCAAGGAAGGCATGGTTTCAGGCGTATTGCTTGTGGAGCGCGCCCAGGGAGTTGCGTTTCAAGCGGAAGACGAGGCACAGCTTTCTGTGCTTGCGCAAGAAATTCAGCGCGTCATGGACGTAGAGCGCATGCTGTTGAATGTCCGTCGGAACGAAGCAGAGCGCGACAGGTTTTTCCGCGTGGTGAATGAGCTTAACCGCTCAAACTCGCTGGAGCAGGTTTTTTCAGTCATTATAGAAAGCGCGCGACACATTGCCCCGTTGGATTTTTGCGCCGTCACTTTGGTGGACGACTCCGAGGGAAAACGTTTTCACAAAATTGCTCGCATTTCAGGGGTAGAAGTCCCCATGGAGGACAGGGCCTTCGAGGACAACGTAGGGCTTGTCGCAAGTGTTGTACGCCACGGTGTCGCCTTGCCAAGCAAGGACACGCTTCCCTCGGAGAGGCATATTGTCTTCAGTGACAATATTTTTTTGGGAGGCCTAGGCTCCATCAAAGTTTTTCCACTCATGACAGGAGAGCGCACGCTGGGGACGCTGGTGGTTGGAAGCAAAAAAAAGCAGGCCATTGAGGCGGATGAATTGCGCATGTTGGAGGTGGTGGCCATTTCAGCAGCGCAAGCCGTGTTGAGGGCGCAGTTGTTTGAGCAGATGGAGAAGATGGCGACGATGGATGGGTTGACGGGCTTATATAACCACCGCACCTTCCAAGTGCGCCTGGAGGAGTTGTTGAGCACCTCCAAGCGTTATGGGCGTCAATGCTCCCTCATTTTGTTTGATGTGGACCACTTCAAAAGTGTGAACGACACCTATGGGCACCCCGTAGGCGACTATGTTTTGAAGAGGATAGGAAAGCTTTTGCGGAGGCTAGCGAGGGACTCCGACATTCCCACGCGCTATGGCGGCGAGGAATTTGCGTTAATTATGCCCGAGACAGACTTGCAAGGGGCGAAGGCAATAGCCGAGCGCATTCGCGAGGCGGTGGAGGCCGAAACATTCCAAACGGAGCAGGGGGCGCTGCGGGTGACAGTGTCCCTGGGGATTGTCACCTTCCCGGCATGCGCGAAGGGGAAGGCAACGCTGATTGAGGTGGCGGACCAGCGCCTCTATATGGCCAAGCACCGGGGGAGAAATTGCATTGTGGCCACCTCTTCCGAGGCTGTGCCTTCTGCCAAAAGGGCGCCCCCTGCGTTGCTTCCCAAAACGGCTTCAGAAAGCTTGCTGCCTGGAACAATCTAAAAACCGGCCTTGGACCGGTTTTCCACCTCACCCCTCGTCATAAGGGGCAATGGCCGCCTCTTTTTCTGCAGCCTGCTTGGCCTTGCGGCGCGTCGCACGTGCGGCAAGTTGTTGTTTATAATAGGCATTGAGGCCGTTAATTCCGTTAAGCAGCGGCATATAAGCCTCGGCGCCGCGCTCGGCAATGCAATGCTCTATGGCGCTCCACAAAAGGCTAATCGCCTTGTCACAACCTCTGCGTATAGCGCGCACATCCACACGTTCCATTGCAGCTTGGCGGTGTTTTCGCGCCATAAAAAGCGCGTCAAATTCGCTGTTAAGCTCACACATACGCAGCCAGAGGGGCTTGAGGGCCAAAGCCTCAAGGGCAGCCATGGTTTCAGGCTGAGTGCGTACCTCATCGGCCAAGTCATAGAGACGTTTGGTTTGTGCAGTATAGTTAGAGGAGGCCATAGAAGCGCCATGCTTCTTAAAAAGGAGGAAAACGCGCTGTGCATGGTTGCTAACCTCACTCATAGGGGTGCGTTGGAAGGCTTTTGCAACAGCATAAATAACATTATAAAGCCTATCTCTCTGTCCATCTAACTCAGAGAGGAGCGCGCTTTCAGAGTCAGTCCGCTCTTGCCTTTCTATTTTAGAAAGAGAAGTACGAAAAGCAGAGAGACGCTCAAAGCTGACACTCAAATGAAGGTTATAGGGAGAGTGTTTATGGACAATATCCATAAGACGGTTGACAACGAGGGGGTACTCACTATTCCACAGCTGTTGGTATGAAAACTTTATAATTCTAGCCATAACGCAGAGATATTTTGAATTTGTTTTTATGCCAACTAAAATATGTTTAGGCTAATAAGTTTCAAAATCTCCTCAGCCAAAGCTTGGGCTAAATTGGTTTTGCTCCAATTCTCGTCAGCCAAGGCTTAGGCCGAGAGAGTTATGTGCAAATTCTCATCAACCAAAGCTTAGTCTGAGTTGGTTTTATTCCAATTCTCATCAGCCAAGGCTTAGGTTGAGGTGGTTTTGTTACAATTCTCGCCAGCCAAGGCTTGGGTTGAGGGGGTTTTGTTCCAATTCTCGTCAGCCAAGGCTTAGGTTAAGGGGGTTTTGTCAAAACCCTTCCTCTCCACCCTCGCCTTCGGCCTTCTTCCAGCCGAGCATGCTGTCCCTCTCATGCGCCATAAAGTCGCGCGCGGAGCGGAAATATTGCATGGGTGAATAGAAAGACAAATTCGACACGCGGCTGGTATAAATGCAGGCATATTGCTCAACTTGCTCCCCAAAGCGACTGGTTTCGCTGCCTTCTTTGAAAACCAGCCCCCAATAGGTGTTGAAGCCTTTGTCAATGTCCAAAGCCAGCTGGCGGCTTAAGTCATTCGTCTCTCGGAAGCGTTGCCTGAGTGTTTCCAGTGAGGCTCTGGCTTCAAGCCGGGCCGACGCAGGCGCTTCTTTGTCCAGGCGGTTGACAGCTGTGCGCACGGAGGAAATTTCTTCGTCCAGGTTTTTTCGAAGCTGTTCGAGCTTGGACAAAGTCCACAAGTCTTCAGCACGGGACTCTAAATAGCTCATTTCATCTTCGAGCTCTTGGACAACCATGCATGTCCGCCAGAGAGAGGCTTGTTTAGACTTCAGAATGTCGCCATAAATATGGTCCCCAACATAGAGCACCGCTTCACCGCGGATTTGCACCATCCGCTCAAAGTCCGCGAGGTTTCCGCGTTGGTATATTTTTCCGCGCTCGAGAGTGGAAGCCACTCCATGGGGAGTGTTGCCAGGCTCGGTTTCGTTGACTTCCTCAAAGGGTGCGCTACCGGAGAAGAAGAGGGGTTTGCAAGCACCGGTGAGGATGACGTCAAAATAGTTTTTCCAGGAGGGGTATTCAGGGATGGCGTTGTCCAGGAGGTAACTCATGACGGCCTGCGTATAGCCATGAGGGGAGTTGGTGAGCAAAAAGAGTTTTTTCCCTCCGGAGCGAAGCTTATGGAGTGTGGGGCCCAGCTCCAAGTCTTCATAAATATAGTGCGAAATGTTTTTGAGAATAATGTCTTTGAGAGGACCATCCCTGTGGATGGAGTCGATGGCTTCTCGAATGTCCGCGCAGAGTTTGGCATAATCCACAGGTTGTTTTTGTTGCACGCTGAGCATTTCAATAATGTCTGCAAACAGGCAGGCTTCGGGAAGAGAAAAAAGGGTATCCATCCAAGCATCACTGGAATGGGGCGGAGAGAAGGCGCGCACTCTTTCGTCGCGGTAGAGGCGTTTATATTCCTTGCTGTCCAGAGGTGTGCGTCCATGCATGGCTCGGCCGACGTGGCCGAAGCGATCCATTTTGACGAGGTTGCCGTTGGTTTTGTCGATGAAGAGTCCGCGGATGGCAAAGTGAGGACTATAAGGAATGCGCAAAATGTCCGGTGGATAGCCATAGCTGTCGACAAGCTTTTGCAAAGTCAGCTCAAAAGAAAGCTCTTCAATCCTCCGCTGGTGATAGATGGCCAGGGTATAGTCCATGTCAAAACCCACCAACTCAATGGTGGACATGCGCAGGTTTCGGTTGACGAAAACTTGTCGCGCGCGCTCCATGTGGAGCGCAGCTCCCTTCCTCATGGCCATTTCTTCGGCAAAGAGTTTTCTGGCTTGGGCTTGGATTTTTTGTGTGAGGCTGCTGTCAATGGGCCTGTTGACACTTCCATGTAAGAGTTTCAAGCTGAGCTATTCCTAGGTGACAAGACGTGGACCCGTGGAACTCTACCGTATAAAACGCATAGGGTTTCCAAGTTAAATGAAAGTTAAATGAGGATAAGTCTACCGGACCCTGTTTTATGAGGACTTGAGTGTGCAATGCCTGAAAATAAGTCTGCGCGAAAGATAAAGGTTTACGTCGTCGAGGACTCGCCACAGCTTTTGAAGGGGCTAACCAAAGCCATCCACAGTTGGCCGGAGATGGAGTGTGTGGGGTTTGCCATGCACTCAGAGACGGCGCTGGAAGAAATTATTGTCCGGGAAGTGGACGTTGTGCTGATGGATTTGGAATTACCGGGGATGGATGGAGTTTCTTTGACAAGGGAGCTCAAACAAAGGAGATTGCCGCTTGAAGTCCTTGTCCTGACGACTTTTGACGAAGAGGAGCGTGTTTTTGACGCCATAAAAGCAGGGGCCCTGGGCTATTTGGTGAAACGTGTTGGCTTGGAGAAGGTGCGAAGCGCGGTGATGGAGGTTTCAAAAGGTGGCGTTGTTATTGAGACGCTGATTGCTCGTCGGTTTTGGAATTATTTTAGCTCAGTCCAAGCCTCTGCAGAGTGTGCGCAAAACCCTTGGGGGCTTAGCCCAGAGGAGCTGGGTGTTTTGGAGCTGATTTCCAAGGGTTTGTCCAATGCGGAGATTGGTGGGGTTTTGCAGATGCAGCCACGGACAGTCCGCACGCACTTAAGCCATATTTATAGAAAGATGGGCGTTAACTCTCACGTAGAGGCTGTTGTGCTGGCGCTGCGGATGGGAGCCATTCGGCTTTAGAAAGGTTTTATATGGCGAGTTTGAAATTTTCCTCTGCACTGAACAAGCTGTCCAAGCGCGTTGTTGAAAAAACATTGTCCAATGGTTTGAAGGTGCGGCTTTATGCGGATGCAACCATACCCGTGTTTAGCTACCAGACGTTTTTCAACGTAGGCTCACGCAACGAGCGCCCGGGAATAACAGGCATTAGCCACTTGTTTGAGCATATGATGTTTAACGGCTCCAAGAAGTTTAAGACGGGCCAGTTTGACAAAACCCTCGAGTCCCAAGGTGGCCACAGCAACGCCTACACCTCGTTTGACATGACGGTTTATTATGACAACGCGGCCTCGGAGGCGCTGGAAGCTGTGATGGAGTTGGAGGCAGATAGGATGAGTGCCTTGCAGATAACGCCCAAGACGCTTGAGATGGAGAGGCAGGTGGTGTTGGAGGAGCGCCTGATGCGTGTGGACAACGACATTATGGGGATGATGGATGAGGAGTTGTCCTCCTTGGTTTGGAAGGCGCACCCCTACCGCTGGCCCATTATTGGTTATGCAGGTGACATTGCGGCCATTTCCAAGGAGGATTGTTTGGAATTTTTTCGCACCTACTATGCCCCCAACAATGCAACTTTGTTGATTGCCGGAGACATTGACGTTGAGTTGACGTTGCGTTTGCTCAACCAATATTATGGAAAAATTCCCTCCGGGCCTCCCATTCCACCTGTTGTGAATGCGGAGCCGGAGCAGAAGGGAGAGCGGAGGGCAGAAATTCATTTCCCCGCGCAGGCACCTTATTTAATGGTGGCATGGCGGGGGCCCTCCATTGCACATGAGGACACGCTGGTTTTGGACGTACTGCAATTTGTCCTCGGGGCAGGGCATTCCAGCCGACTTGTGCGCAGCTTGGTGTTTGAGAAGGAGTTGGCTGTTTCTGTTTCCGTCAACTGGGCGTGGAGAGTGGACCCCGGGAGTTTTGTGGTGACGATGGAGCTTCGCCCGGGAGTGGATGTGAAGGAGGCAGAGCGCGCGCTTTATGCGGAGGTGGACTTGGTGTTGCAAAACGGCATTCGGCATGAGGAGCTGCAGAAGGCATTTACAAACCTGTCCATGCAGACATTGGAAAGCTTTTCAACCTACCAAGGCTGTGCGCACGCGCTGGGTTGCTATGAGCTTTATTGGGGCTCCTGGAGAGAAGGGCTGAAGTTGTTGTCACGCTATGAGCGGATTGGCAAAGAGCAAGTCCAAGCATGTGCACAGCGTTATTTAAAGCCAGAGCTCCGCAGTGTGGTTGGCTTATGCCCCATGGCCTCAACAGGACAAACGCCAGCAAAACAAGGTTTGGCAGGGCAGGTGGAAATATGAAACCCTCTTTAAAATTGTTGCCCATTCAGCTGCCGTCCATTGAGAAGCGGAATTTGGCAAACGGGTTGGCTGTGCGGGTGATAAAGCGAGGGTGGGTGCCCTTAACCTCCGTGCGTTTGGTGGTGCGTGTAGGGAGTGGAGATTGCCCTCCCGGAAAGTCCGGAGTAGGCACGTTGATGTGGCAGCTGTTGCGGCGAGGGACAAAGCACAAGCCGGCGCAAGAGTTTATGGAGCTTATAGAGACGCTGGGGGTGGAGTTGGAGATGAGCCTGCGGGCGGACTATTCCGTTATAAGCGCCACCTTGCCGACGTCTTCTCTGGAGGGTTTTTTTGCGCTGCTAACAGAAATGTTGTGCGAGCCTGCGTTGAAAGAAGAGGAGTTTGAGCGCCTAAGGAAGCGGACGGTAGCGCGCCTACTCAATGACTTGGATGAGCCGTCAACGTTAATTGCGCGGGCATTGGCACGTGGCTTTTGGGGCGAGCACCCCTATGGGAAGAGCCCAGCAGGCTTGTGCAAGGACTTGGAGAGCATGTGTTTGCAAGACGTCACGGAATATTATGGCGCCCATGTTGGCCCGCACATTGCTCGCCTCTATGTTGCGGGTGATGTTTCCGTAAAAGAGGTGTTGGCGCTTTGCGAAAGGACGCTGGGGACATGGAAGCAGGGCGTAGGTTTGCCACAAGCGGTGCCTCCATTTGAGAGGCCAGAAGAAGGCGATGGTGTTTTGTTGGTACACAAGCCTGAGCAGACGCAAGTCCAATTTCGCCTTGCGGCGAAGGGCATTCCCAAAGGGCACCCCGAGGTTTTCCCTTTGGTGGTGGTGGGGACATTGCTGGGCGGCATGTTTACCTCAAAGTTGGTGAATGCCGTACGTGTGAAGCGGGGCTTGTCTTACCATGCCGGGTGTTATTGGGAGCAGAGGGCAGCGGCAGGTGTTTTTGTGGCCAGCTCTTTCACCAAGCCGGAGACGGTGGAGGTGCTTGCGGATGTTGTCATGCGGGAAATAGAAGCGCTTCAGCAAAAAGGGCCCACTGCGCGCGAGCTGCAGGCCGTGCAACAATATTTGTGTGGTTGTTTCCCCATGGCCATTCAAACGAATGAGGCCTTTTTGGCAAGCCTTGCGGATGTGGAGCATTATGGTTTGCCGGAAAATTGGGTAGCGCAATACCGCGACAGGGTGCTGGCTGTGGACATGAAGCAGGCGCGCAAGGCCGCCAGAGAGTATTTGCCCACAAACCACAGGCTGCTGGTTTTTTCCGGGGATGCGGATGTGCTTGCGCCTCGGCTGGCTAGGTTGGGCCCCATTCAAAGGATGGAGCCTGCAGAGCTCAGCTGATATTCTCCAGACGAGGAGGCGGGTGCTGCGGGTTTTGTGCACTATAAGGCAGCACCGGGAGCTCTCTTGGCTTTGTTTTGAAATGCGGTGAAGAAGTCCACGAGGTATTTGAGGGCTTCATTGGCGTCGGCGCATTCTGAAAAGTCGTCCATGACGAGGATGCCTCCGCAGGACTCACAAGAGGCATAAGCGAGGGCGTGTTGAGGGTGGTTGCTTCGCACTTCAACCAAGTCAATTAAACAGTCAGCGCATTGGCCAGGGAGCGCATCCAGGTTGACTTTTCCTCCGAGGGAGTCCAACCCAGGCATGTTGTTTTGCAGCAGAAGTCGATTTAAGTCCGATACGTCTGTCCAAAGGTTTCCGCACTCTTCGCAACGTCGCAAGGTTTCATCTTCTGATTCAAGGGTGCCCATTTCAACACCACAACTGGGGCAGTTCATCTCGCTGTATGTCTCCTGTATAAAAGTTCACCCCGCATGCTACGCCTTGGGGTAGGTTTTGTGCAACCCCCGGGGCAGCGCCGAAATGCAAAAGAGAACAAAAATCCTCATTCAATGGCGGATGCGCTCAATGTTGGCCCCAAGCTGCGTCAATTTCTCTTCAAGCCGCTCATAGCCCCTGTCCAAGTGGTAGACGCGGCTTAAGGTGGTTTGGCCTTCGGCGCAAAGCGCAGCCAAAACCAGCGAGGCGGAGGCCCTCAAGTCCGTCGCCATGACGGGGGCACCAGAAAGCCTGGGGACGCCGTGGATGAGGGCGCGCGTTCCCTCAATGTGGATGTTGGCCCCCATTCTGCACAGCTCCGCCACGTGCATGTAACGGTTTTCAAAAATATTCTCCTCAATTTCCGAGTCGCCGTCGGCAATGCACAAAAGCGCCATTAACTGCGCCTGCATGTCCGTCGGAAACCCCGGGTACTCCTGCGTCTGCAACTGCAAAGGACGAATGCGCCCAGGGGCCACCAGGCGAAGCCCCCCCTTTCCAGGAGGTGTGCCGCCCTCTTCAAAAACCTCGCAGCCGGCCTCCCGGAGTTTTGCAAGGACGGCCCCCAAGTGCTCCGCTTGCGCGTTTTGTACAAAAACGTCGCCGCCTGTAATGGCCGCGGCCGCCAGCAAGGTGCCCGCCTCAATGCGGTCCGCACATACGGTATGCTGGCACGCGCCAAGCTCCTCCACGCCCTCCACCACCAATACGTTGGCTTTTTCCCACTCAATGCGGGCCCCCATTTTTTTAAGTGCCACCACAAGCTCAGCCACCTCCGGCTCCTGCGCGGCATTGTGGATGCGCGTGGTGCCTTGGGCAAGGCATGCGGCCATAACAATGTTTTCTGTGCCCGTAACGCTGATGGTGTCAAAGCGAAACTCAACCCCCCGCAGGCGCTGGGCGCTGGCCTCCACATAGCCTCCGGCGAGGGAAATGTCCGCCCCCATGGCCGCCAGTGCCTTCAAGTGCAAGTTAATGGGCCTTGCACCAATGGCGCAGCCTCCAGGCAGAGAAACCTTGGCCTTTCCATATTTGGCAAGCAAAGGGCCCAACACCAGCACGGAGGCGCGCATGGTTTTGACAAGCTCATACGGGGCTTCCGGTTTGGCTGCGCCTGGGTTGTAGAGGGTGCAGGCATTGTGCTCCATGGAGGCCTCCAGGCCAATATGGCGAAGGAGGCGGAGCATGGTGCCAATGTCAGCAAGCCGGGGGACATTCTCAAAGCGGTGGGTGCCTTTGGCCAGCAGCGTGCAGGCCAGGAGCGGCAGCGCCGCGTTTTTGGAGCCGGAAGCGAAGGTGTTGCCTTTGAGAGGCCCGTTTCCGCGAATGAGAATGGAGTCCATGTTGGCCTTGCCTTGTGAGGAGTTTAAGCCCAGCGAGCCTGGGCAATACGGCAAAGCCCCGCCCAGTCCTTGTGGAGGAGAATGTCAACATAGCCAGCTTCTGCAAGTTGTTGTGTGGTTTTTTCGCCCTGGCCCTCAGCTATTTCCAGGAGGAGCCACCCCCCGGGGCCAAGGAGGCGGCGGCTTTGTTGAATAATAGGGGAGAGAAAGCGCATGCCATCGGTTCCGCCGTCCAGGGCGAGGGAAGGCTCAAAGCGCACTTCTCTTTGGAGGTTTTGCATTTCGTCGGCAGACAAATAAGGAGGGTTGGACACCACCATGCAGAAGGGGGCCGCCTCCAGGAGAGGCTCCAAGAGGTTCCCCTCCCGCCAGTGGAGGTTGGGGGGGCCACCCAGGAGGTGGTGGTTTTCCTGGGCAAGGCTGAGTGCCTCCTTGGAAATGTCCGTCGCCCATATTTCCGCCTCCGGCCGCTCCAGGGCCAAGGAGAGGGCGATGCAGCCGGAGCCTGTGCATACGTCGGCGACGCGGGCTTTGTGGGCTTTGGGGAGTTTTTCCAGGGCCAAGTCCACCAGCAATTCGGTTTCGGGCCGGGGGATGAGGGCCCGTGCGTCAACGAGGAAGGAGCGTTGATAGAATTCCTTCGCCCCCACGAGGTATTGCGTAGGCTCCCCCCGGCTTCGCCGCTGAATGAGCAGGCGGTAGGCCTGCAACTCCTTAGGCTCCAAGGGCCGCTCATATTCCAAATAGAGCGCAATGCGCTTGCACCCCAGCACATGGGCCAACAACAACTCCGCCGTCAGCCGCGGCGAGTCCACCTGGTGTTTTTGGAATTGCTGGGAAGTCCATTGAAGGACGGAGGCGACAGTCCACAGCCTGGAAGGAGCATTCATAAAGCCCTCAACCCACAACAGGAGCCTCAGGGGAGGCCGCCGCATTTTTCTTCAGCGCCTCTGCCTGGAAGAAGGTGCGGCAGGCAACAATGACGTCTTCGAGGTTTCCGAGCATAACGGAAGGGAGGTTGTGCACCGTAAGCCCAATGCGGTGGTCCGTCAGCCGGTCCTGAGGGAAGTTATAGGTGCGGATTTTTTCGCTCCTGTCGGCGGTGCCCACCTGGCCTTTGCGCAGGCTGTCGCGCTCTCTTTGTTGTTTGTCCTGCTCAAGCTCCAACAACTTGGCTTTGAGGATTTTGAGGGCCATGGCGCGGTTTTTGGTTTGGCTTTTTTCTTGTTGGCATTTGACGACAATGCCGGAGGGTTTGTGGATGAGGCGAACGGCAGAGTCCGTGGTGTTGACGCTTTGCCCACCGGAGCCGGTGGAGCGGAATACCTGCATTTCAACGTCCGCCATGTTGAGCTCCACCTCGACGTCCTCGGCCTCCGGCATAACGGCCACCGTTATGGTAGAGGTATGAATTCTCCCCTGCGTTTCCGTGTCCGGCACGCGCTGCACCCTATGGACCCCCGACTCATAGCGCATCCACGAATAGACGGCCTCCCCCGAGAGGCTGAAAGAGGCCTCTTTGAGTCCCCCCGCATTGCCGGGGCTTGTGTCCCAGAGCTCCGCTTGCCACCCTTGTTTTTGGGCAAACCGGAGGTACATTTGCATAACCTCCTGCGCAAACAGGGCGGACTCGTCCCCCCCCGCGCCGGCGCGAATTTCAACAATGACGTTTTTTTCGTCAGCCGGGTCCTTCGGCAGCAACAGCGTGTGAATTTCTTTTTCAAGCGCCTCGCGCTGGGTTTCCAGCACAGGCAATTCCTCTTTTGCCATGTTTCGCAAGTCTGCGTCTGAGCCGCGAAGAAGCTCTTGCACTTGTGCAATGTCTGCCTGGAGTTTTTTCCAAGCCCTATATTTTTCGACGAGTTTTTCCAAGGAAGCATGCTCTTTGGCAAGCTTTTGCATGCGAGGCGCATCCGCCAGCACTTCGGGGTTGGCAAGTTCCGCATTGAGGCGCTCAAAGCGTTGTTCAACTTCTTCCAGCTTGTTCATAAGAGGCAAAAGGGGTTATGACGCATACCCACGTTTGCTCAACCAAGGAAACCCAAATGTCAACCTCCAAAACCAATAGAAGCAAAAGAAAAACCAAGTCCCGCTCTCAAACGAAGAAAGCCGTGTTAAAACGCCGACGCACGCGTGCGCGACAATTGAAGAGATAAGTCGGGCTTCCCCCCCTGCATTTGGGCAGGCGCGGGGCTTGCCCCTACAACCTTCTTCCCGTCGCCCCCGCGAAAGCGGGGGTCCAGGGCTGCGTGGTTAACGGCAATGCCCTCATTCCCGTCGCCCCCGCGAAAGCAGGGGTCCAGAGCTGCGTGGTTAACGGCAATGCCCTCATTCCCGTCGCCCCCGCGAAAGCGGGGGTCCAGAGCTGCGTGGTTAACGGCAATGCCCTCATTCCCGTCGCCCCCGCGAAAGCGGAGGTCCAGGGCTGCG
>Ga0209737_10002525_pt1 | contig 12814 bp, 7 predicted proteins | sample TergutCu122P3_FD_187284 | JGI IMG/M metagenome (GOLD analysis project Ga0209737, IMG submission 187284) | Cubitermes ugandensis P3 segment gut microbial communities from Kakamega Forest, Kenya - Cu122 P3 (SPAdes) (version 2) | ecosystem: Host-associated > Arthropoda: Insects > Digestive system >... | reverse complement strand
ACTTACACACATGTGCGAAATAAACATGAGTTTTGCTACCTCTCAATTTTCACATTGCTATCTCTATTGTGGACTGAGAAAAAAAATGTGGGGCATTACTTTCTGAGCAACCCTTGTATATTAGCAGATCTATTGAATGAAATTTAATGTGTGATTCGCAGTTTGCTGGAAATCACCCATAATGAGCCTGCTATTTTTTGAGGATCCAACTTGTATTGAACTAATTGAGTGAGTGATTCCACACTGCGGGAATAGAATAGAATAGAATAGAATACATGGGGGGTGGACATTGTAGTGAACAGTGCACTTCAAATGTTGTAGATTTTTTTTGTACAGCCCTCTCGCATTCAGCAGCCCACACTTTGAACGAAGTGTGATATCCTGCTGATGGAGATATCATGAAAGTCACCAGGTTTTACAAAATGTTGACCAGGTGCCTAAATCTTATTGTGGCCTATGCCACACAGTCACAGAGAACATGTGAGGCCGTTGCAAATGCCTGTTGGCATCTACCACACCCGGGATTTCCTACTAGCTGCAGTCTGAATAGATGTCCGTTTAAATGATGGTGCCCTGTTAGTGGCCCCATTAGTATTCTTAGCTGATTTTGTCTCCAGTTGAGTAATTCCCAAACTGATTTTGCAGAGGGTCTTTTAAGAAATTCTGTAGGCTGCCTTTATCCACAAGTGTACTGCCAGTGCTCCTAACGTTTCATACTTGTCCACACCCTGATTCCTTCCCTGGGAACCTTTATACAGAAGTTCCAAAGGCAAGCGTAGGTTGTATGAGTGAATGTGAGAAGCCTTCCTGGCTACTTGATCGGCTGTTTCATTTCCATAAATTTCCATGTGTCCTGGCATCCATACCATTTGCATTCTGTTATGATCTGCCATTTTTACCATGGATTGAAGGCAATCCCAAACTAATTTAGAATTTATCTGGAAATTGTCGAGGGCCTTGATGGCTGCTTGCTTCTGCTGCCACACTATTAAGAAAGTACTGTACTGTATATTTCATGGAGTACTTATTCCTTGTCAGCCTATGTTGGCATTCTTGTATGCTTATTTTTTGTTAAATGGAATTTAAGTGGTGCATATTCGTGATATTTGAGAGAACTGAGCCTGGAAAGGCATTTTATATACTTGAAAATTCTCACCAAACGTATGCTGATCACGAACATAACACGGTCGTTCAGAGTAAATTACGTAGACAGTAATATTTTCCACAATGTACAATATAAATGGCCATCGGAATATCCATTCCTGATGTGGCATGGGTACGGAAATAAGTTCTGACTTTTAACTTGTCAAGTCATGAATGACTCTGCATGTACAGTCACTTTGGTTTGCATGCTTGAATCTGTTTATAAGAAACCCACATGTAACAAACTATTTTTCCAGCTGATAATTAATATTTTTGTTTTTCCAGGTGGCCTATGGTGGTGTGACCACTACAAAACGCAGCATCTCATCAAAATACTTTCCTTCTTCTGGTTCCCCTACAACTGTCCCACCACCATTCACAAGTATTTCTGTACCAACAGCACCACCAAAGATTGTGACTCCACCTACACCTCCATACACAGATCTATCAAGTCACAAATCTCTCCCACCTGCTCCACCTATGCATCCAACTACAGTCCCTCTGTTCACCCCACCCAAGGCATTATTTCCTCCCTCCTTTACAACTCCGGCACCTCATGAGGAACCATCATACATTCCCCCCATACGATCTTTCTTCACTCCACCTCTTCCCCCAGAGTATGCGAATCCTTTTGCTGATAAGCCAACCCTGAGGGGGAGTAACTCTGAGGGTGGAATTTCACAAGCAGGCAGGAGGCCAGTTCCACCACCAGCTAGGTCTCCATCAGGAAGGGATCGTATCCCTTTGAGACCACCAGACTTGGTGCCAAATTCAGAACAAGATGGAAGCGGGTAAGTATATATTTTCTTGACATGTTTTAACAGAAATACTACAGTATTTGCAAGACATTTCCTACTTAATCATTTGTAACATATAAACCCTTAGTTAATTGGTTCTAGCAGACAGTTGTTTTTAGTGTTTAAACTTTATTGTTCTAAGAGACCACACGTTGGTCTGTAACATATGCTGGCAAATGGCCTAGCATGGCATATACTGGTATCTGTTTACTTGGTAACAGTTTCACTGTCCTCACTTAGCCAGGAATACTCAGGCTATCAAGATACACAATTGATATTTAAATTCGTCTCCCGAAGGTTAAATGTCTGATGTGATGCACACTGCCAACAGGATATGGCTCTGTGCAAGTTGTATTGGCACAGAATGTTTTTTCTGCTTTTTCTTAGAGCCATTATCTTTCCGTGTAGTAGCGCATCAGTTTGTTCACTTAACCTTTAGGGTCCATGCATCCTGTATTTAGGACGGCATTGAAGGTCCTGCCTGGCTCAAGTGGCCTATATGTAGGACCGCCATTGCCCCTGCCATTTAAATATCTTACTCTCAGTGCCATGAAAACATAACAGGGGAATAAAATATAGCTTCATTCATTTTTTAACTCCACCATAAATATAATTTTTGGCCATCTTAACGTTACAGCCACTTTACCCCTGGGAAATAAACCATATACCCATTGAATAAGAGAGTGTATGGTCTCCAGAGATGATGTGGCTAGCTGTATTTTAATGGGTCAGTACATTTTGGCATGTATTCTACTGCCAGCTGAAGTTCTGAATATGTTGGCAGAAGCTGACTGGGTTTCTAAGTATCTATTCCGGCCATAATCAGTGGAAGGTACAGTTCATTGCGATGTGCTTCCATTTCAGAGACAGTATTACTGGCGGCTTATAAACAGCAGGCTTGTTTTGCATTGAGAAGGTATGATAGCCTATGTAGAAGGTGCCAGAAGTCGTTTCACACCTATATTGCATTTGTCTGGAACATCTGTCATACTGAATTGTTACATGTCTTTTCAAAATGATCAAGTGTGCACATGCATCTGTACAAGTGTGTGGGGGGCCGTTTCTAACATTTGCTGTAACTGTAGTAAATGTGAGAAATGTATTTTATTATAAACTGTCTGTGAATATGCTCAGCTCACTCTATATAAGTGGTGTGGGTAGCTTACAATAAAATTTCTCACATAGTTTGAAGTATTTAGACTAACTGAAGGAAGACTAGAATTACTAATAACCAGTGTGTGTCTTTCCTGAGTATTGCACTGTGTTACGTCCTTCTGCATCATATCTGGAAGGTTGGAGTTACAGTGAACTAAACCCAAACTGTCTGTGTGCTGATAACTAAAACAAAGGAAACCCCTGTTCATTACTTTTAGATGTTACTTGTCTTAAATTTCTTGATCAGATATCTCTTCTTCATTTACTTCTTAACTGTGGGAACTCCTGTGTGTTTTTCTGACACTGTCTATTGTTCCAAAAAAAAAGATAATATTGTGTTGCTATGCTGATTGTGTTAGCATTGTCTTGCATTTAGTCTGCTTTTGTACTGAGGAGGACAGAAGTTTATGCTTGACAAACATAGAGAGCTATAACTTATACAGTGGTGTGCTCTTAGGATAGTCAATGCAAGAATACATCTTGTGTGACCTCCCTAAGCAAAACCAGGAGCCCAAACTGAAATATAAGTGGAAGAAATTCAAATTTTTGCATCTTATAGAAATTTATTTTGGGTGTTTAGGAACTAATAATACTTACTGCATTTTCTAAAACATGCAGAAATATCTGTCATATTTCTCACAAAATGGTGCTTTTATATTATTTAGTCTTGTTTGGTTCATATAATATTAATGTTTTTTGTAAACTATGCACAAAAATTTAAATGGCTAGTGAAAAGAATGTCATACGCAAAGGCAGACTGTGGGCATTTGATCACATTGCCAAATGGTTAATATACAGCAGAAAAAAAATTATGTTTCTCCATTGTGATAATACTCACCTTTTGCCTTCTTGGCATTTTACATATTCAGGTTGTGAATTGAGGAGACTTCTTCCATATATGAAGTGCAGGTGTGCATATTTTGATTAATCTATCACAGACACTGAACAGGAGGTGTTCCTCCATGTTTGGAAGTAGTAGGGGCCTGACATCACTCACCCTAAAAACAAGCATGTTTTGAAGTGTTACAAAAGTCATCAGGATTTGACTTCTAATGGCATAAGAAAAGGAAACAGCTTTAAAATTTCTGATTCATTGGGTTTGGAACAGCATCTGGGCCTGTGGCTGTCATAAAAGCCAGGATATTTCTTAATAGTTGAGTGACTATTAACTTTTCACGTAGGACTGTTCTCTGTGGAGTCAGATGGCCTGAAACATGATAAATTAATGGTTCTTTTCCAGTGACATTTCATGATTTTCATAAAGACAATATTATTGCATCACTGAAGAAAATAATCCATTTATCTGATAGTTTTGCAGCTTGGTATAAAAGTTAGAAAATTCATGTCACTTTTACAATGCACCAGAGTGCCTTTGGAATGGCAGCAGGGTGGAATTTCTTTCCCACTTCCTTTGGGAAGTCCACATGCAGTGGTCTTAGTGGTACTCAAGACTTGCAAAAGAGGCCATATTGCAGTTACCTTGTTGGGTGAATCACCCACTGAAGTAGCAGTGTAAATAGTTGAGTGAAGAGTGGAACAGATAATTAACTTGTATTTAGTTCTATAGCTAAAGAAGGGATGTGTAAGTAGCTGTGCCCGGTCCCATTGGTATTCTGTGTGACTTGTGAAGAGGGTCACAATTTACAATTTCTGGTCAGAAGGCAGTCACAGATGGAAGTTTGGTGCATTGCTAGGATGTTAAATGATGGATGAAAAATTTGTTTCTCTTCAAAAAACTAAAGCCCATATTTTTAGCATTCCAGGGTCGGGTCATGTTCATCCTGAACAGTTTTACCCTGTCATAAATATTTGAGGCCTATCCTTTCAGAAGGCTGTGCAGCTTTCTGGTGTTCTTTGATTTAGTTCTGTAGACCTAATATGGCCAATTTTCGGGCTAGTGTAAGGTGACTACCTAAAATTCGTGAATTTTGGGAATATTGGGCCATCACTGTTTTGGAACTTCGATACTTAGATTGCTCAAAATTGTAGGGATGCTTATGTCCATTACCACAGTTTTTTACAAATTAATGGAGGCTGGTTGTGTGGCATATCGGAATAAAAATGTTGTACAAAAGGTTTTCATGGTTATTTCAACTTAGAAGATATCTATACTGAAAACAGAAGGAACCGCAGACTGAGTTGCAGCTGTTCAGAGGGTATTTTAGCACTGTGGGATACCGTAGATTTGTTTTTAAAGGGTATTAAAGTGTATTCTTTATATAGACAGGTTTCTGTGGAGAATTATGCTCCAGAGTGTCGTGTGTTATATTTGGTAGGCTTATGACACATTTAATTCAGTGACCCTCAATGCTGATGTGTGCCATTTTAATTTTTTCAGCTCATTGTCAGCCTCATCTGATCGCAAGAAACCGCTCAATACTCCAAGCTTCAATCGTTCTCCTGAAGCTCCGTACTCAGAGCTGGATAAAGTCCCTGGTCCCAGCCACCAGCGTCCATCAGTTAATGAATCTGATTTTGAGTTTGTTCCTATTCTTCATTACCCTTCTGTATCACGCATTCTTTCAGGAAGCAATGGTCGCAGGCCTGAAGCTCAACCACCTCCTGAGGTTCTCCAGAGGCTTAACCCACCAGAATCAAAACCTCCTCGTATGCCAGAAGTGTTTCCAAAACTTGCAATGGACCCATCACTTCCAAGAACATCAAAGAAAGATATCCCTCCACAACCAATGCCTGGCCCTGATATAGAGGCTCCTCAAATTAACCCAGTTTCTGCTCAGAACCCATCAAACTCTCTCGGTATCAACAAACCGCATTCTCCAAACATCCCGTCCAATACAGATTCTGTTATTGACCAGCATACTGAAGGAAAACCGGAACAGCTTCCGGATCCACAGCCACAGCCACCAAAGCTTAATGCTGCGGCACCTGACACACCAAATCCATCCCGAAGTTCAATTCGAAATAAGGCACCTTTTGCATGGGATGTTCATGTATATCTGATAGCGTCACTGTTCACAGTCCTTGCTATATGTTCCTTGGTGAACATTTTTCGTGTGAATATCTGTAAGCGTCTTCTATCACGTGGATATTACATCACCTTGCATGGTGTTTTGCTCATAATTGGCATCGTACGGTCTGTGTATCTTTTTTATGATGCTTACAATGTCAACAGATCCTTTCCTGAACCTATTTCTCACCTTTTACTGAATATTGTATTGCCACTGTTGACTTCAGCCTTTATTGTGCTATTTATGTTCCTTTTGTATGCTTCAAAAGTCCATATTTTCAGCCTTGGCCTGCAAAGGCCTTCCCTTGCAGGTGTATTTATAATATTGCACATTTTGTTGTGCATTACAATGGATCTTGCAACAGGGATAGATGAAAGTATGACGTATCTACCGCTCATTTGTCAGTCCATCTTCATTATATTGTGCATCTCCCTAGGGTTTGCCTACCTCTATGCCTATAAACATCTCTCAAAATCTGCAGCTGTTAGAAAGCAGGATAACATTTTTGGAAGTGGATTTACAAACATTACCCGCCCAACATTGGCTGTTGCAGTTCGGGCTACTTTAGCAACAGCATTGTTAAGCCTTCTGATGGCAGCTGTTCAATTGTATGGCATATTTGGACCTGACAATGTTGCAAGTCTGGCAAGTGACAAGACTTTCGGTTGGTTGTGGTGGGGTTATCAGTTCTCAGTGCGTGTCATAGAAGTGTCAATGTGTTTTCTCTTATCGTGGGCCGGGGTTCAGCCCCTTCGATCGAGTACTATTGAAGATGAAAAGGAATCTCAGAATTCTGGATTTGCTTTATTCCGTTGTGGCCAGTGTAATAATACTCCACAGAGCAGTGAGGCAACTGATGACATTTATCCTGCCGTCTGCGTTACTAATCAGGCTATTCATGACTACACAGTTCGAACAGGGAAAAAAGTCTATGATGACTCATTTCCTTTGAACAACTTGCATGGTGGACTTCCTTTACAGGAGTCCACAGTTAGCATTTCTACCTCTGAAAGACGCTCTTTGCGAAAGACTGGTTATGTGTCTACTAATGACTCACCATACCCTGTAATTGGAAGTGGTGCAGTAGATTCTCGAACCATGATGAAGAAATCTGGAACTTTGGATGTTGAAAGACCGGATTTTGATTCGCCATTCCCTGCCACAAGTGAGGTTCGGCATTCGTTAAAGAATTCAAGTTGCAGTGGTGGGGGTGGTAGTGGTGGCGGGGGAGGAACTTTAATATCGCTGAATGGTGACTGTGAGCAGGCAGCAGAATCTGTTGGTGGCAGTAGTGGTACTATGGAGAGGAGGCCAATGAAGAAATCTGGTACGTTGGATCCTGCTATTGGCTTCCCAGGCATAGGGACTTCAGATGTGAGGCGGTCCATCAAGAAATCCGGAACTATTGCATCATTGAATACTGAGAGAAAAACACCTGTAAATCAACACAGGGGTGGTACACAGACTTTATGTTCCACAAGAGAGTGTTCATCACCTTCCATGTTAGTAGCAGAGAATGGATTTGTACGGTTCAGGGCTCTTGCAGACCCAGAAGAACAGAATATGGAAGAGATGGTTGGAAGATAAAACTGACTTTTCCAAAAATATTACAGATCTTTGAAGCGTGACCATTTACAAATGACAGTACATTTGTGTGCAGGCAGAACCATGTAGAGCTTGGCTTTGGATTATCTTGAAATTTTGAGTATGTTGTTCTAGGATTTTGCCCATTCACTACTATATGCTACTGTAGTAGATTTGTACTTAGAACATCCAGTTTCAAAAGCTCTGCTATAATAATGCTGTTGACAGATACCAATTTGAGGAGTTAGTTGTTGGTTGGGTGCAAGCAGATAAAAGTGTAGCACCTGTGAAAACTTAAAAATGGTTTTGGTTTGAGGAATGCACTATGCCAGGCATAAAATTGAGGCTCACTATAGCATTATAATGAACAAAATGATAAACATGTGTTTGGCCTAGCTCATACAAAATGCACTGGTTAAGAAGTTAAATTATGATAATCTAGTTTTATTGTTCTAAATTCTGAAAATCTTAAAAACTGACCTACGTCTCTGGAAGTATAGATCTTTTGAAATGATAGGAGTCCAGTCACATTCATGAAATACGGAAATTTCATGCTGTATTTTTTATTTTATGCTGGTTTTTTTTCTGTTGTATATTATTTTGGCAGTAGTTTGTGACACTACAGCTAATTATAGGAAATTAAAAATGGAATTTAAAATCTAAAATCTTCAAAATGTTAATATGAAAATTTCCCCATTTTTGAAGGCAGATGTACAACTTATAGTTTTCTTTTCCTGCTGCCCCATGAGAGTTCCCACTTTTGTTTCCTCATTTTTTTATTATTACAGTTTGTGTAATGTTTTACATAATTTTAACAGTATGTGAGAGCACATAGTTGTACCCTGTCTACCTGTTGCAGTAGCAGTGAACATGTTTTGTACATCTTATATTCTGGTAAGACCCAGCACCAGCACTAGTATGTAGTGCTGTGTTTTATTAGGCACATTTAATGCTCTACTGTTGGTTACCATGCTGCCTTAATAATTGGGGATATGTTCTTGTTCAATACACAATGGAAAAGGCTTTCTGGTGATGGAAAAAAGGGATGTTTTAGACAGGGACATTCTGTATAAAATCATTAGAATAGAAAAACATACCAAGTTTAAGTCCCACAAGTCATGTGGAAACATGCATTATGTTTGAAATACTCTTTTCAAAGGATGGAATTAATTTTTAACAGACGAGTGGGGCAACATTGTCACATTAAATGTACATCCTTCTGGTCCAAAAGGGAGAACACTGTCCAGCAGTGGGCACTTGAATTGAATAGTGCTCCGTCCACAACAGAAGCCTGGCATTAAGCAGATTGTACACTAAAGGATAGTGACTGCACTGCAGATGACCCACAGATTGTGGTAATGTGGAAGGTAGAAATTACCTAGGATTAAACAAGAAAAAGCACTTCGTGCTCTGTAAATACAGATTTTTGCATGTGTTGCATGTCGAAGTTTGTGGTTGCAGCAGGTAGCAGCAAGTACATGCTTTTATAATAGTCTGTAATTATAAAGAAAATCACACAAAACTGTGTTAATGGTAAAAAAGGTAGGAAATTGAAATGGAAATTGTCTTTTGGGGAACTGATGAAACCACAGTGTGTGCATTTATTTTTAGGAAACAAATTTTTGTAATGACATTGTTGAGATTTCAAATTCAGTTCTCTTTTAAACACATGTTTCTCTGACTAACAGTGAGTTTTGAAAGATGCCTGTAAAATGAAATGAAAAGAACCATTGAAAGTATCCTGGGTACTGAGTTTCATTCATGTATTTTCACAAGAATTGGACAGCTGCAAATGCCATTTTTCATGTTTTCAAAAAATACATACTGTAGTGAAAGGAAATGAATGGAAATTTAAATAAATTAATCTCATTAATTATGTCCTAAAATAACTTAGTAAAATTTCATTATAATCTCATACAATGGTTTTCCAGATTTTTGAAGAGCCAGCCAGACTTTAAGTGGATTCAGTCAGAAATAATTTATATACATGATGTATTGAAGATCTTTATTGTGTAACTTAACTGTTTCTGCAGTTGAGTGTGAGTTCTGCCAAGACTCTGTGGACAGGAATTTCTGTCATTTTTTGTTAATCAGTATTATCCTGGTGTTACGCTTGAAAGGTCAAGAATAATGCTTCTCTATTGTGTGATTTGTATAATGCTTTCTCTTAATGGTTCTTGTGAAATTTTGTATTTGGCATTTTGTTAACTGATTGTATGTCTGTGTCAGAGTGTGACTGAATCAAACTTTCTCTCAAGATGTAATACAGTTATGCTGCATTTAGATGTAACTGAGCATTTGACATTTTAAAAGAATGTGAGCAAATGTGCATCTTTTTTTTTTTGACAGGTTAACATTTACTGTTGGTTGGATAAAGAGTGTGCAACATAGTTACGTAAAGTTGTCCCAGTGCATGACGTGTTAATGGAGCTGTACCTCCATTTATTTTTAATCTGAGCTCTAGATGGAGGTGAGTGGCCAACTTCACTACCTGGCCACTTCACTCTCAGGGAAAGGGCCAACAATACCCATTGAAATAGGAAGCTAGTTGGGCCCAAGAGCCAGTCTGGACATTGCAGAAGAGTAAATCTTGTGCCCCTAAAATGGAACCACAATTCCTCAGTTATCCTGCCCATTGCCTGGTCATCATAATGACTATGCTGTCATACACAAAGATTCAAATTTTATATTCTTACTGGAATTCACGTATTTGTACTCTGAATTTAATTGCTCTGAGCAGTTCATATATTTATTAAATTCTGCCACATTGAGGTGTGACTGACCCTATTTAATTACTTGCCCATAATGTAGATCAAACTAAAGGTGTACACAACCTGTGAATTGCATACCCTACCATGAAGCTCATATAATAAAACACCACTTAATACTGGAGTGTTCAGTACTAATTATGTGTGATATTTACTGTACTGTTAATATACTTCAACTGAAAAAATATGATGCTACAGAGTTCTTGATACAAAAATGGTATTGCTGCATTGTTTTATAAGATTTTTTAGTTCATTAGCTTATTTCTTATGGTTTTATGCACAGCTTTCTGTTCTTGTTTGATTGCCTCATGAGTACTTGCCCTTGAATGGGCCTTTTGGTCTTGATAGATTCAGACCAAAAATGGTCCTTAATTGTACATGTTATGCAACTATCAATTTTTTTCACCTACTGGACCTGTCTGCCCTTCTGACATTTCACATCTTGATAACTGATAGGTTGGTAACTCTGGATTAGAAACAGCTGCAGTTAAATAGTGGGTTAGGATCTTGTTTTCTACAACGCATTTATGTATTATTTAAATTAGAATAATAGAATTTCATGCTGGAAGAAATTAGAAGTCTTGTTACACCTTGTGTTCCATAGGTGATAGATGGTGACATAAATTTTCATGACTGAATGCTGTAAAAGGAATTTTCGTGTGTCTTATTATTATGTTACATGTATAGGGTTCAATTCCCAGCAGGGACAAGCATTCTTTTCTGCTATTCAGTCTGTGTGCTGGACCTACTTAGTTCCATGTGCAGTAAGTATTGATAGCTTTCTCCTATGGTCGTGCGTGTCAAGGGTGAACTGAACCCTCATGCCCATGTAGTGCTAAGGTCAAGAATGTGTAAAGCTTTACCTCCATTTTCCCATACATCCTCTCATTATAATGGAGGACATCTCAGCCATTATGTTACCTGATGTGTGCATGAAACCTGCGTATGATCATCAGAATAGGATTCCCTGTCTAGGGAAACCAAAATAATTACATTTTTTGCTAGCTGTTACAAAGATTATCTCGTGATTTCACAACCAGGGGTACTGCATTTTGATTGTTAAATCATTCAGGACACACGTTTGCTCTCTTTGTATGCTAGATCATTGTAGATTTTTTCTCATCTTGGCAGGTGTAGTAACACAACACAAAGCATGAACACTAGAATATAAGTTGAAAACAATATCTGTGATTTTTTTGTGTGGTAAGTGGTTTAATTCTATCTTCCGTTCATAATTCTGATGCCTAGAAGCATTAATACAAATCACACTAGGGATGTTAGCAGATATATTAAAAAAAGTCAGTTGTATCTTGCTTTCGGAACACAGACATGTGGCCAATTAATATCTGATATTATTGTACTGTTGTAAAATACAATTATTTTTTTCTTCTTTCTGTGTGAGAATGTTTATTTCGTTTTAGACTATGATCATGACATTTGTGAAATGTGCAAACTTTAAGAAACCGTATGTTTGCAAGTCATTGAAACTGTGCATGTGTACGAGTTATGCAGACATGCTATTTCAATGGCTGGTATGTTATCAGTATCCATGGCACAGCTTACAGATGTACATATAACTTGTGGGGGTTCAACTTTCTCACAGAAGTGATATTTCACTATTCTACTTATAGATTTTCCAGGAGTGTACGGGAGCCAGTTAACACAAGTGCAGCCAAACAGATTCGAAAATGTGAAAATAGCAGCACACACACACACACTGATATAATAAGTTGCTTTTCCATGGTTTAAAGTAGGTGAATAAGAAATTTGTGAATTGAATATGCAACACAGTGGTAAAAATGGTGACATCACACCCTTAGTATTTACCATTTTTAAATTGAAGTGGAAGCTTTCTTCTTCTTTCATGAGTCTCATTCAGCATACAGTCATGTACTAGGTACTTGGTGTACTAACCATGGCTAGCATTCCCCAGGTAAATTGTTTCAAATGGAAATACTGTGAAGCGTATCAAGTTTCATTTAAAATTCACACAGTTTGAAGTTAGTTTGAAGAGCCCAAGTTTCCTGATTTAATGGTCTTGATTTAGCCCTGTATTTTTGTACTTAAATGTGACTGAAAGTAACTCAGTAACTTTTCATCTTAGTTCCTTTCTACAAGGGCTTTTGTTTGAAAGCTCAAGTTTAGTTATACACTAATATATTTCTTTGGTATCCCTGCCTTGTATATAATATGAATTGCACTGTCAGAGGATACATTAGTGTAGCACTATACATTCCGAAGTAACTGCACTGTTCATATCACTGTGCATGTTAGTTAATGCTCCACTGTATGAGAGTGCCCTGCTTTGTGTACCTTCTGTGTACAGAGTTGCTAGTAGACTAGTAATTATCAAACTATATGTCTGTTATCAACGACATACAAAATTTTATCTGACTTT
>Ga0209737_10002524_pt1 | contig 12819 bp, 8 predicted proteins | sample TergutCu122P3_FD_187284 | JGI IMG/M metagenome (GOLD analysis project Ga0209737, IMG submission 187284) | Cubitermes ugandensis P3 segment gut microbial communities from Kakamega Forest, Kenya - Cu122 P3 (SPAdes) (version 2) | ecosystem: Host-associated > Arthropoda: Insects > Digestive system >... | reverse complement strand
AAAGTAAAGTTCGCAGTTTTATGAAAAAACTCCAACTAAAGCCACAAAAGGTAATGTCGTATTTCAAACCAAAGTATGTTCGGTTTGCGGCTCAAGGCATTTGCTATGTTTAATGGCCGGAGTAATACTTCAAAATCTATCTAACAGACATTGGAATACTTAATTCGATGTACGGCTTTGATATGAAAGCCGAGGTTATTAACAACACCTTAAGAGGCTCAGCCAAAAGTGGTATCTATGAAAATCTAGTTGCGGATATTCTGCTAAAGAAGAACATGCCACTAAATTATTATAAACCTGGCGAGAACAAGCAAGAAATAGAATTCCTGCTTTCTAAGAGCGGAAACATAATCCCATTAGAAGTAAAAGCTGGTAATAGCGGCACAAAGTCGCTTAATGAATTCATCAAAGAATTCGAGCCGCCCTATGCTTTGAAATTAATCACGGGCAATGTTGGCGAGAGTGATATGAGACTTACACTACCGCTCTATATGGCGATGTTCCTGTAATAGTTCCTGCAATAAATATTTTAGAAAAAGTTTCAAAAGTCTTGACATGTGCCTATTTTTACTAGAAGGTACTGTTGACATTACTTTCTGGCAATGGTATCATTACCGTTGCCTATTAAAGAGGGCGCTTATGAAGACGACAGAAACATAAAGAAATTTCCGGTGAAAACCGAGCGGTGGCTTGGTGATTGTACCAAGCCGCTTTTTTTATGCCTTTGTCCGATTGAAAATTGAATATATAAGAAACAAGCTAATATCAAGTTTGAAGTAGGTCAAGCAAAATAAGGCACACGGCGGATGCCTTGGCATCAAGGGCCGATGAAGGGCGTGGCAAGACTGCGATAAGCCCCGGTAAGCTGTCTAGCAAGCTTAAACCGAGGATTCCCGAATGAGGCAACTCACACCGGTAAAACCGGTGTACCCCTGGCCCAACACATAAGCCAGGTGGAGGTAAGTGGGGGAAGTGAAACATCTCAGTACCCCGAGGAAAAGAAAACCAATTCCCGTAGTAGTGGCGAACGAACTGGGATCAGCCCAAACCATATGAGCGTAAGTTTATATGGGGTTGTAAGACAGGGAAGGTCCTTACAGGATAAAGGAGTTACAAACTCAACTCTAGCAGAAGGTCTCTGGAAAGGGCCACCGTAGATGGTGATAGTCCAGTAAGCGAAAGAGGCGAGCTCCATCCCTGCTCTTGAGTACCACGGGGCACGAAGAACCCTGTGGGAATCTACCGAGACCACTCGGTAAGGCTAAATACCCTTGATGACCGATAGTGAACAAGTACCGTGAGGGAAAGGTGAAAAGCACCCCGAAAGGGGAGTGAAATAGACCTGAAACCGTGTGCCAACAAGCAGTCAGAGTCCGCTTTATGCGGATGATGGCGTGCCTATTGAAGAATGAGCCGACGAGTTAATCTGTGTAGCTGGTTAAGCGATAGAAGTCGTGGAGCCGAAGCGAAAGCGAGTCTGAATAGGGCGATTATAGTTGCACGGATTAGACCCGAAGCCGGGTGAGCTATCCATGACCAGGGTGAAGCTTCGATAGTCTCGAAGTGAAGGCCCGAACCGTTTAGCGTTGCAAAGCTATTGGATGAGTTGTGGATAGAGGTGATATGCCAAACGAACCCGGGGATAGCTGGTTCTCCCCGAAATGTATTTAGGTACAGCCTCGGATATTGGTTAACGGAGGTAGAGCTCTGATTGGAATAGGTGGGAGAGTATCCTGTCAACTCCTGTCAAACTGCGAATGCCGTTAACTTTAGTCCGGGAGTGAGACTATGAGGGCTAAGCTCCATGGTCGAGAGGGAAACAGCCCAGACCGTCAGCTAAGGTCCCTAAGAACAGGCTAAGTGGGAAAGGAAGTAGGATTGCACAGACACCCAGGAGGTTGGCTTAGAAGCAGCCACCCTTCAAAGAGTGCGTAACAGCTCACTGGTTGAGTGGTCCTGCGCCGACAATCCAACGGGGCTTAAGCCTGTCACCGAAGCTACGGCGTCTGCCTTGAGCAGATGGGTAGGGGAGCGTTCTTATAGCAGCGAAGCTGAATCGTGAGGTTTGGTGGAGCTATAAGAAGTGAGAATGTCGGCATGAGTAGCGCAAGATATGTGAGAAACATATCCACCGAAAACCCGAGGTTTCCTAAGCAAGGTTAGTCCGCTTAGGGTTAGTCGGGCCTAAGCCGAGGCCGTGAGGCGTAGGCGATGGACAACAGGTTATTATTCCTGTACCGCTGTAGTGGAGGCAAAGGGGGGACGCGGGAGGTTAGCTCAAGCATTCCCATTGGACATGGAGTGTCGCCCAACAGAGATGATGCCGGGGTAGGCAAATCCGCCCTGGATATAGTTGAAGTTGGGAGGAAGTTGAGAGGAAACTTGAGACGATTTGAGTGACGCCATGCCGCCCAGAAAAGCCTCGTTGCCATTGAAGCTATAGCGCCCGTACCTAAACCGACTCTGGTGGGTTGGGGTGAAAGTCCCAAGGTGATCGAGATAACCCTCGTTAATGAACTCGGCAATCTAGCCCCGTAACTTTGGAATAAGGGGTGCCCTTCTTGGAAGGGTTACAATAAATGGGCCCAAGTGACTGTTTAACTAAAACATAGGTCTGTGCTAAAGCGTAAGCTGATGTATACAGGCTGATACCTGCCCAGTGCTGGAAGGTTAATGGGAGGAGTTAGCGCAAGCGAAGCCCCGAACGAAAGCCCCAGTGAACGGCGGCCGTAACTATAACGGTCCTAAGGTAGCGAAGTCCCTTGTCGGGTAAGTTCCGACCCGCACGAATGGTGTAACTACTTGGGCGCTGTATTAACGATGGACTCGGCGAAATTGAAATACCCGTGAAGATGCGGGTTTCCCGTCACAGGACAAAAAGACCCCGTGGAGCTTTACTGTAACTTGTCATTGAGTCTGGGTTCAGCATGTGTAGTATAGTTGGGAGACTTTGAAGCTGGGGCGCTAGCACCAGTGGAGTCGTCGTTGAAATACCAATCTTGTTGAACTTAGCCTCTAACCTCGGAGCAAGCCGAGGGACAGTGGCTGGTGGGCAGTTTGACTGGGGCGGTCGCCTCCCAAATTGTAACGGAGGCGCCCAAAGGTCCTCTCAGGGTGGATGGAAATCACCCGTAGAGTGCATTGGCATAAGAGGGCTTGACTGCGAGACATACAAGTCGAGCAGGGACGAAAGTCGGGCAAAGTGATCCTACGGTACCGCGTGGAAGGGCCGTAGCTTAACGGATAAAAGCTACCCCGGGGATAACAGGCTTATCTTGCCCAAGAGTTCATATCGACGGCAAGGTTTGGCACCTCGATGTCGGCTCGTCGCATCCTGGGGCTGGAGAAGGTCCCAAGGGTCCGGCTGTTCGCCGGTTAAAGCGGCACGCGAGCTGGGTTCAGACCGTCGTGAGACAGGTCGGTCTCTATCCGTGATGGGCGTGTGGAAACTTGAGGGGAGTTCTCTGTAGTACGAGAGGATCCAGGGGAACAAACATATGGTGTGCCAGTTGTTTCGCCAGAGGCATTGCTGGGTAGCCAAGTTTGGATCGGATAAATGCTGAAAGCATCTAAGTATGAAGCCGACCCCAAGATGAGGTTTCCCATCCCTCGCAAGAGGGAGTAAGGTCGCAGATAGACAATCTGTTTGATAGGCCGCAGGTGTAAGCACCGTAAGGTGTTCAGCTGAGCGGTACTAATGACCGAGGGCTTGACCTACTTCAAAGTTGGTATTAGCAACTTATCTCGCAAATGGTTATAATGACTGTTCGTGAGATACTATTGAAAGTTTTTTATTTAGAAGATTAGGCTTAGCTGCTGAATATCTTCTGGTGATTAGAGCGAGGCGGTCCCACCCGTTCCCTTTCCGAACACGGTAGTGAAACGCCTTAGCGCAGACGATACTGGGGGGGCGACTCCCTGCGGAAAATATGCCATTGCCAGAGGTTTGTTCTTACTTTGTACGAAGGGCAGCTAAGCCTTTTTGTTTTTGTAATGGGAGTGGTCGCTACCTTGCAAAGGCAGGCATTATTGTGTTAAATTATCTTGTCTTACGGGGCCGTAGTTCACTCGGGAGAACGTTTGACTGGCAGTCAAAAGGTAGGGGGTTCGAATCCCCCCGGCTCCACCATTTTGGGATGTTGATAGGTTAACTGATATATAGCTTTCTTTTATAAGAATGCTTAGAGAAAAGGGGTCTATTAAGTAGCTGTTGCTTAGAAGAGATGGTATAACATGACTAAATCACTAAAAGAATTGATTCTTGTATTTCTTTTTGGGACAGCGCTGTTGTTGATTATATGGGGTGTCTTCCACCAAGTAAACTTATCGCTTCTTCCTGGTAAGCCTAGGTGGGAGCATCAAATAGCTTGGGCGCCGATTTGGTGGGGGATTATACTGATTGTGTTAGGCAATGCCTTTGCCGTGTTTGTCCGACCGTCGAAATAACCTACCTGGCCTTTTTCCAAGTTGTACCGCTGGATGTGTCTTCAATGGTTATTCCTAGTGCCTCAAGTTGATTTCGAACTTTGTCTGCCATAGCATACTGTTTCGCTTGCCTCAATTCGTTACGCAGATCAAGTAGCAAGCGTATAAAGGGCTCAGCATCGCCAAGGCTTGCTTCTGTGGCAATGAGTTTTAGTCCTAGTACGCCTGAAAGTTCTCTTAACAGTTCTTGCCCCGCTGAAATGTTGTAACCTTCATCACGTTTTCTGTTTAGTTCTCTGATAAGATCAAATAATACTGCCAAGGCTTGGGGAGTATTGAAGTCATCATCCATGGACTGAATGAATTGATTCTTATACTGATCAAGGTTGATTTCTGCAGGTAGTGCTCCCGTGGAACTTGCGTTTAAGGCTTGCTCCATTCGCTTGGCACCGCTTGAAGCTGCCTCAAGGGCTTCCTGGGTGTAGGTGAGTGGGCTACGATAGTGAGAACTTAGAATAAATACTCGCAGCGCGTCGCTGGTGTAGTTTTCCAGAAGCTGTTTGATGCTAATAATGTTGCCGGTACTCTTACTCATTTTTTCATCGCCTAAACGTAGCAGCCCATTATGCATCCAGTATTTCACATATGGTTTTTTCCCCGTATAGCTTTCGGATTGCGCTATTTCATTTTCATGGTGTGGGAACAGAAGATCGGCTCCGCCTCCATGAATATCAATAGAATCTCCTAAGTATTTAAGTACCATTGCGCTGCATTCGATATGCCATCCCGGTCTGCCTTTTCCCCATGGGCTGTCCCACGATGCTTCAGCCGGCTTGGCAGCTTTCCATAAGACAAAGTCCATCGGATTCTCTTTTTCATCCCCGGGCTCTATGCGTGCTCCTGCAAGCATTTGGTCAAGAGAGCGGTTTGACAGTTTCCCGTAGTCAGAAAGCATTGTGACGCGAAAATAGACGCTCTTATTGGCAATATAGGCGTAGCCCTTGTCAATTAGTCCTTGGACCATGACTATTATTTGTGCAATCTCTTGAGTTGCCCTTGGGTATTGATCCATAGGGCTAATATTAAGCGCAGTCATATCGCGCATGAATGAGTCCATATTTTTCTCGGCAAGTTCCGTAATGCTTATTCCCTGAGCGGCAGCCTTAATAATGATTTTGTCATCAATATCAGTGAAATTCTGTACACACTTAATCTTATAGCCGCGATAAATCAGATAGCGTCTGATAACATCAAAATTAATATAACTCATGGCATGTCCGATGTGCGCCTCAGACTGCGGGGTGATTCCGCATACGTACATACTGACAGTCTCGCCGGAAGGAATGAAATCCTCTTTTTTGCCGGAAAGGGTATTGGAAATTTTCATAATGGGAATTATATCAGTTATTAGTCAAAAAAGGCGAAATCATAGGGTTTTGCAGAAGTATGATGCGCCTGCATTTGCTACTGACAATGAGTTCGGAGAATCATGGCGACTGCCCATGCGGCAATTCCTTCCTCTCGTCCGACAAAACCAAGTTTTTCCGAAGTAGTGGCTTTTATGCTTATATCATTGGGTTCACATGAAAGCGCGGCTGCCAAAGCGATACGCATTGTGTTAGTGTACGTAGCCAATTTGGGCTTTTCGCATGCGACTGTTACGTCGATGTTTCCAATAGTATACCCGGCGTCTTGTATCAAGCCGTGAACGTTTCTCAGTAATTCAAGGCTGGATATGCCTTTAAACCTAGTATCTCCCGGGGGGAAGTGTGTGCCGATATCGCCTAGCGCGGCTGCGCCCAGCAGGGCATCCATAATTGCGTGAGTCAGAACATCGGCGTCACTCCAGCCCACTAGTCCGTGTGTGTGAGGAATGTTAACCCCTCCCAATACAAGGGGAAGATTTGCTTCTAAGCAGTGGATATCATATCCTAGTCCGACGCGCACTGGCTTTTTCCCTCCAAAATATACTTTGCGATACATAAATCCTCTTGAGTGGTTATCTTAATATTGTTGTAACTACCCATAAATAGCTTAACTCGCACGCCGATTTTTTCTACTGCCGCTGCGTCGTCAGTGACATCAACTGTTAGCGCGGAGTAGGCGTCAATGATTGTTTTGGAGCGAAATACTTGGGGTGTTTGAATAGCCCAAAGAGTTTTTCGGTCAAGGGTTTCACTAACATAATTCTTATTTGCTGTCTTGATTGTGTCCTTAACGGGAACAGCGGCAACCGCAGCGCCTGTCTCTTGCGCTGCGTCGAGCCCACAAACAATATGGCTTTCTGTAAGAAAGGGTCGGGCCCCGTCGTGAATTATAATCCATTCGCAAGGAGGCAGAGAGCCTATTCCTGCCATGACTGAATCCTGGCGCCGCTTACCTCCAAGAGCCACCGATAGTGTTTTCGAAAGAGTTCCTTGGTGAAAAAGAGCGTTTCCCTTTTCTATATTTTTTTCATTGAGCACTATCGCAATTGAGTCAATGTATGAGGAATTGATAAAAACCGATAGAACATGCTCCAAAACCGAGGCGCTCCCCAGCTGTGTAAAAATCTTGTCGAGACCTTTCATGCGCTCTCCGTATCCGGCGGCAACTATTACAGCACCAACTTGTTGTGAATTGTACATTGTGTTCTCGGTTACGATATTAAGACTAGTGAGCGCTTTCGGCAAGAGAAAGCGAAACAGCTTCTCTAAGAGTGCTTACAGGTAATAGCTCAATGTTAGTCTCTCTTACATTTCTTGCGCTGGAACGCGGTACAAAACACCTTTTGAACCCAAGTCGTGATGCTTCCGCAAGTCTTCTGTCCAGTTGTGGAACTGAGCGTATTTCTCCGGAAAGACCGATTTCGCCGATCGCCGCAGTAGAAGAGTCAATCGCCTTATCTTTAAAGCTTGAGGTTATGGCAAGGGCGATAGCCAGATCTGCCGAGGGCTCCTTGATTTGCATGCCACCTGTGACATTTACGATTATGTCTTGATTGCTCAGCCTAAGCCCTATTCGGCGTGAAAGCACTGCTGTAAGCAGCATAAGTCGCGCAAAATCTATCCCGTTAGCTGTTCTGCGCGGCAACCCAAAACTGGTGAGACTGGTTAGTGCCTGAACCTCAACCATTAGTGGGCGACTCCCCTCAAGGGTGGTTGTTACTACTGAGCCGATTGAATTGCCTTGACGTTGTGCCAAGAATATAAGCGAAGGGTTGTCGACTTCGGCGAGCCCATTGGCTTTCATCTCAAAAACGCCAACCTCATTGGTGGCTCCAAAGCGGTTTTTTATGGAACGTAGCAAACGATAGGAGCTGAATGACTCCCCCTCAAAGTAAAGCACAGAGTCAACGATGTGTTCCAACACTCGTGGTCCGGCGATGGCGCCTTCTTTTGTGACATGCCCGGTTATGAAAACCGGAGTTTGTGTCTGCTTGGCCCAATACATCAGTCTTAATGTGCACTCTCGAATCTGTGTTACGCTACCTGCCGAAGACTCAATTTCCGGAAGAAATACTGATTGTATGGAATCTATGATAACCATGGAAGGCTTTAGTTTATCAAGGGATTCAAAAATGGAATCAAGATTGCTTTCCGATAATATGAAAATTTTTTCACCTTGAATGTCCAGTCGTTTGGAGCGTAACCTTATTTGGTTTAGGGTTTCTTCACCGCTGGCGTAAACCACAGTGCCATATTTCTGGGCAATATGTGAGGCAATCTGCAACAGTAGCGTGGACTTTCCGATGCCTGGTTCTCCTCCGATGAGAATCAGGGAGCCGGGCACTAGGCCCCCGCCTAATACGCGTGCGATTTCCGGCATATTAATATGCCAGCATTCACCGTGATTGGTTTCCACTGAGGATAGCTCTGTAGGAGTGTTGCGTTGAAGGGTGGTTTGATTACGATTTGAGGAAAGCGGTTTGAGGCATTGCTCAACCATGGTATTCCAATTGTGGCAAGCTGAGCATTGCCCACTCCAGCGCACGCTTTCCTTGCCGCACGAGTTACAGACAAAGACTATCTTAGACTTAGGCATAAATTGACTTTAGCGCATTTAGTACTGTAACGCAACGTTGCCCTAAGCAGTTAAGCCTAAGAAGATAGGTTTGATAGGCTTAGCTGTCGCTTTAATAACTATTCGACGCCGCTTCCAACCAATTCCGCGGTGACTGGTTTTTCCACTGTAACAATCAGCTCCGTTTCATTGTCTGCCAAATCCACAATGACGGTGTCTCCTTGATGGAAATGAGAGCGCAACAGATCTTCAGATAAGCGATTCTCTATAAGATCTTGAATGACGCGTCGAAGCGGACGAGCTCCGAAGACTTCATCGTACCCCTTGCTTCCCAAAAGGTCCTTCGCTCTTTCGGTGACTTCAAGCTTGATACCTTTCTCTGCCAATTGCTTTATGGCTGACACAAGCATGAGATCGACAATTTTTCGAATCTGCTCCTTATCTAACGGGCGGAAAACGACAACATCGTCAATTCTGTTGATAAACTCCGGTCTAAATGTTTTCTTGAGTTCGCCGGTGAGGTTTTCTTTCATTCGTTCATATGATTTTTGTTGTAGTTTGCTCTCGTCGGCTCTGGAAACAAACCCCAGAGTGTTTCCGTGTCGGATAAGCTCCGCTCCGATATTAGACGTCATAATTATGATGCTGTTGCGAAAATCTACTTTGCGCCCTTTAGCGTCTGTCAAATGTCCGTCGTCAAAAATCTGAAGAAGGATATTGAATACGTCTGGATGGGCTTTCTCGATTTCATCCAGCAGAATCAGGCAGTAACTCTTTCGTCTGACGGCTTCGGTAAGTTGCCCTCCCTCTTCGAAACCTACATATCCAGGAGGGGCGCCAACAAGCCTCGATACTGCGAATTTTTCCATAAACTCAGACATGTCAATGCGAATTAATGATGATTCATTCCCGAACATAAACTCCGCCAGTGCCCTTGCCAGTTCTGTTTTTCCTACGCCTGTTGGTCCAAGGAACATGAAGGTGCCGATAGGATGTCTTGGGTCTTTTAATCCTGCGCGTGCGCGGCGCACGGCGCGAGAAGTGGTCTCAATGGCTTCATCTTGTCCGATAATACGATTATGCAGAGCGGCTTCCATGTTCAGTAAGCGGGTTGTTTCCTCGTCAGCGATTTGTACAACCGGTATTCCTGTCCACATTGCCACAACTTCAGCGACGTCTTCCTTGGTTACGGAAGGGATGACGTTACCTTGATTGGTCTGCCACTCAAGCTCAATGGCTTTTGCCTGTTCTTCGGCCAGAATCTCTTGCTGTCGTTTTTCTGCAGCCAAGTCGTATTCCTGGTTGGCAAGTGCGTTTTCTTTTTCTTTGCGGAATTTGATTTCTTCTTCTTTGCGCTGGCGCAAGCTTTGCGGTTTTGATCGCTCCCGAATGCGCACTCTGGATGAAGCTTCATCAATTAAATCGATAGCTTTGTCAGGTAAATACCTGTCGGGAACGTAGCGAATTGCGAAATCCACAGCAGCCGTTACAGCCTCTCCGGAAATATTCAGCTTATGGTGTTCCTCATATCTCGGTTTTATTCCTTGCAGTATCTGCAGGGAGTCTTCCACTGAAGGTTCTTCAACCAGGACAGGTTGGAAACGACGTTCCAGCGCCGAGTCGCGCTCAATGTACTTGCGATAATCATCCAGTGTAGTAGCGCCGATGCATTGCAGAGATCCCCTAGCCAGAGCCGGTTTAAGTATGTTGGCCGCGTCCACTGCACCTTCAGCGGCGCCAGCTCCTACAAGGGTATGGAACTCGTCGATAAACAGAATGCAGTTACCTGCAGAACGCAATTCCTCAAGCACTTTTTTCAAGCGCTCCTCAAATTCGCCGCGATATTTTGTTCCTGCGACAACCGATGCCATATCTAGGGCGACTAAACGTTTATTCTCCAGCGTTTCAAAAACATCACCGCTGACAATTCGGTGCGCCAATCCTTCGACAATGGCCGTTTTCCCCACGCCGGGCTCACCGATTAGGGCAGGGTTGTTTTTAGTGCGACGAGAGAGAATTTGAATAACCCGTTCAATTTCCTTTCCGCGTCCAATGACCGGGTCGAGTTTTCCTGCGCGTGCCTCAGCGGTTAAATCGCGTGTAACTTGGTCTAAGGTTGGGGTCTTACTGAGAGTTTTGGTAACGCGTTGTCTGCTGGTGTTTTGGCTGAGATATTTGGCGATCTCACCACGTGCTTTTTCTAAGTTGATATAGAATGTGTCCAGCACACTACAGGCAACCCCATTGACTTCGCGCAATAGACCGAGAAGTAAATGCTCAGTGCCAATGTAATTGTGTCCCATTTGGCGAGCTTCATCTATGGCAAGCTCAATAACACGCTTGGCTTGAGATGTCAGACCGTTCCCTTTTTCAGATGTTTTCGCGCCGTGCCCGACAACATATTCTACAGCCGCGCATATTTTGGGAAGACTGACTCCCATATTAACCAGCACCTTGGCGGCTATGCCTTCTTCTTCTTTGGCGAGTCCCAGCAACAAGTGCTCTGTTCCGATAAAAGCATGATTTAGGCGTTGAGCTTCTTCTTGCGCTAAACTGAGCACGCGACGGGCTCTTTCAGAAAACTTATCAAAACGGCTAGTCATGTGGCTTACCTCATTATTTGGAATCGACTTGTTTCGGGCTTTAATCATTATACGGTATGACTATATAGGCGTCAAAGCTAGTGAGACACAGGTTGATTCGCTGTTGTCCAAGAGTAGGGAGGGCAGAATTAACTCAAAGCATAGGTTTGATGGCAAATACTATAACTGAGGCATTCAATATGCCTAGAGATGATTTTTGCCATTCTTTTTTTCGCAAGAATAAATAGGCACCCGCTCCGTGTTGACATTAGTATTACGTTGCTTTATATTATCTCAAAGTTACATTTCTTTAGGGTCTGAGCTCGCTTTCGGGCGGGTTGAAAATAATTTGGCATTTGGGAGAGCAAGGGATGCTGAAAAAGATACTGGTGGTTATGTCTGTCCTTGTAGCCGCGTTGGGGGTTGGCGTTGTTTTGTCGTATACAGCTCTCAATGAAACGCATCTGTTTAAGAATAGTTTTGCACAGATTGCGCTTGGCGTAGTAACGGTTCTCGGTATTGGGGCTGGAGTGGCTCGTGGTTTTCTCAAGAAAAAGAATGCCATTTCCGGTGCGGTTGTTACCCGCCATGGAGTTGGGTCGTTCATTTCGCATTGGGGAACAGCTCTGGGTATTTTCGCGGCTATAGCCTCAGCGTTTATAATCGGGTTCTTCTTAATAAACGATAAAACTTTGTGGATTATACCTGCGTATGCCAAAACTGCCGCGCAAATGATACCGGCGCTGAACGTGCATTATTTTTCTGTGGCAATAATTCTTTTCAGTGCCTTCTTCTTTGTTGCTGATTATATTGTTACTCGTGACTGGAAACTGTTGATTCCCAATTTTCAAGATGTGAAAGATGGGTTTATCGGTAAATATATCCTGCGCAAGAAATGGACTAAAGAAGAAAAGTATTTGTCTTCGCAAAAGAGTGCCGCCTTGCCATATATGCTTATCGGGTTGGTCATTCTTCTTACAGGAGCGGTAAAAGTCGCCTCGCATATTTGGGTGATTAACGTCAGCTTGGTAGGTTGGGCTACGGTGTTGCATGATATTTTCACAGTGTTTATCATTCTCTTTACCTTAGTACATGTTTGTATTATTGTTGTTCTGGGTGATTGGCCGGCTTTCCGTTCATGGTTTTCAGGTACAATGGACAAAAAATTTGTCGAGAAGCATCATCCAGTTTGGTATGATGATCTTAGCACGCGAACGAATAAGAGCTAGGAGGGCTATGTGAATAAGAAACTCTTGATATTGATGGCTGTTATATTAGTTACCATCCCGGTGTTGGCTGGTTGTACTAGGCAACCATTTCCTCCTGGTGGGCTGAAGGGTAATCCTATCCCTCATCCTGTTCATATAGGGTTTGCCAATTGTCTGAGTTGTCACGCAGGTGATATGCTTAGAGCTGCTGACCATGCAGATTACACTAACAAAGACTGTTCTCGTTCTGGTGTGTGCCATCCGAGACCCGAGGGTGACGGAGAAGATGAGCCAGGGGAGCCGACGGGTAGTTTGCCAAGCACGCCGCATGTATTTGTGTACCATAAGAACGGTTTTACCCCGTCTCAGAAAGCTGATTGTATTAGTTGCCATGGTGTTGGTAGCGGAAGCGACTTCCCCACGGCGCCTCAATGGAACGGCACCAAGTTTTCTCAATGGTATAAGGGGCTCCATGAGATTGCTCCTGGGTCACCGCAAGACCATACTAACAGAACAAACATGACTTATGACGGTTGCACGGCACCTGGATGTCACGCATACTAAGTTAACCTTGGTGAAGATTATAAAGGAGGGAGCAAAAT
>Ga0209737_10002523_pt1 | contig 12823 bp, 8 predicted proteins | sample TergutCu122P3_FD_187284 | JGI IMG/M metagenome (GOLD analysis project Ga0209737, IMG submission 187284) | Cubitermes ugandensis P3 segment gut microbial communities from Kakamega Forest, Kenya - Cu122 P3 (SPAdes) (version 2) | ecosystem: Host-associated > Arthropoda: Insects > Digestive system >... | reverse complement strand
CTCAGCCACAGCCGGCGAATCCGCCGGTTAATGCTTATCAGCCGACAGTACAGCCGATTAATCAGATTGTAGCTCCATCGCAGGCGGAACTCCAGCCGACCGTTGGTTCATTAACCACGCCGGGCGTCAGTCAATTTGTAGGCGAACCGCCCATTGAGCCGGCCCCAGACCAACCACAACCAACAGTTCAGGAACCAACAATTCAACCGCCAGTTCTACCACCCCAGGCCCAAGTCCAGCCTCAACCCCAGGTCCAAACTCAACCGCAAACACCACAACTCAATAATCAGCAGCTGGGTATACAAAATCAAAGAATTACCAAGAAGCAGCAGGCCCGAAAAGCGACTGCTCAAAATTCTTTATTAATAAGTGAAATCCGTGAAAATATGGTGATTATGAATGATGGAAGTTTCCGTGCAGTGGTGGCTTGCGATTCGATAAACTATGATTTAATGAGTAGTGAGGAACGCGATGGGATTGAGTATAGTTATCAAAACTTCCTCAATACCTTATATTTTCCGGTGCAGATTATTATTCAGTCTCGACGAATTGACCTAAAGCCATATACCGAAAAACTCGAGAAAATTCGCTCCGAACAAGAAAACATGTTGCTCGGTGTATTAATGGATGAGTATTTAGACTTTATCTTCGATATTTCCCAACAGGCTAATATTATGCGTAAAGACTTTTTTGTGGTGATACCTTATTATTTAACTGGCGATACTGATAGTGCAGTTAATAGTTTCAAGAACCTGTCTGAGGGTGTGCTTTCGAGTGTACAAAAACCAAGCACTAATATAAAAATTAATGCCAGTGATTACGAAAAAGCAAAATCTGAGATCAAGAACCGTGTCAGTACGGTCGTTAATGGTTTGATGAGTATCGGGGTCCGAGCAGGCCAACTGCCGACCAGAGCTTTATCTGAGCTTTACTACAACTTTTACAACCCAGATACTGCCATTGACCAGCCAGTCGCCAATTTTGATGATTATACTGGTTTATATAGTACTAAGGGTGCGGGCGAATCACCACTGCCTGGGATGGGTAATATCTAAGATGGCCTTATTTAACAAGAGATCACCCCAAGATGTGGCTGCATTACAGCGTCAAAATGAACAGGCCGCTGTTAATTTAGCTTTTCAAAAAGGTATTACTACTCTGCGAGATATTCTAGCACCGAGTAGTTTAGAGTTCCATACTGGCTACTTCCGTATTGGCACTAAATATGCTAGAACAATGTATATTTATGGCTATCCGCGCTCAATCTTTACTGGTTGGCTTAGCCCGATAATCAATATGGACGAGGTTTTGGACTTGTCAATATTCATTTACCCAGTAGCATCCGAGGTTATACTAAACAACCTTCGCAAAAAAGTTACTCAGTTGGAAGCTACAATGCAGATTAATGCCGAGAAGGGTCGAGTACGCGACCCAACCAGCGAAGCGGCTTATCGTGACGCCGAGACTCTGCGCGATCAATTAACAACCGGTCAGGAAAAGTTCTTCCGCCTTGGTCTATATGTCACTATCTATGCCGAATCGTTAGATGAATTAAACTTTGTTCAACACAAGGTCGAAACTGTTTTCGGCCAACAGATGGTTTTAACAAAAATTGCTTCGTCCCAACAGGAGCAGGGCTTAAATAGTACAGTGCCACAACACACTGACCAATTACAAATTCGTCGCAACATGAATACTTCGGCGCTCTCCACCTCGTTTCCATTCACCTCGGCCGATTTAACCCAGGATAATGGTATTTTATATGGGGTTAATCTACACAATAATGGTTTAGTAATCTTTGATCGTTGGTCGCTTGAGAACGCTAATATGGTAGTTTTTGCTAAGTCTGGAGCTGGTAAATCATTTGCTGTTAAGCTTGAAGCGCTACGAACCATGATGCTTGGCACCGAAGTGATTATTATTGACCCTGAAAACGAGTATCAAAAACTGTGTGAGGCGGTGGGTGGCTCATACATCAGACTTAGTCTTAGTTCTGACACCAGAATTAATCCTTTTGATCTCCCTGGCACCATTGATAGTGAAGACCCGTCGGCTAGCGACGCATTAAAATCGAACTTAATCACCCTCCATGGGTTGTTTAGGCAGATGTTGGGTAATGTCACTGTGGCTGATAGTGGAGCGACCATAACTACCCTCACCCAAGAAGAAGAGGCTGATCTTGATGATGCGTTAATTCACACTTATGCTAGGGTGGGTATTACGTCAGACCCATCAACCTACACCAACCCACCGCCAGTAATTGCCGACCTATACGACACCCTACTACACATGGGAGGAACTGGCCCATCCTTAGCACAGCGTTTGCGCAAATATACCACCGGAACTTTTGCGGGTATTTTCTCTCAACAAAGTAATGTGAATATTAATAATCCAATGGTGGTGTTTAATATCCGTGATCTCGAAGAAGAGCTTAGGCCGGTTGCTATGTATATCACCCTAGCACATATTTGGAATACCGTAAGAATGCGCAACACTAGGCGTATGTTGGTTGTGGACGAAGCTTGGCAATTAATGAGATATGAAGACGCAGCTAACTTTATGTTTAGTGTTGCTAAACGAGCTCGTAAATACAATCTTGGCTTAACAACGGTGACCCAAGATGTGGGCGACTTTATGGGTAGTGCTATGGGCAAGGCAATTGTGGCAAACGCCTCGATGCACTTATTTATGAAACAGGCGACCAGTGCGATAGATGTGTTGGCAGAGTTGTTTAAGCTGACTGACAATGAGCGGAAAAGCCTATTAAATTTCCCGCGGGGTAGGGGTTTGTTCTTTGCTGGGCCTAGTCATGTAATCATCGATGTAATTGCTAGCGCCACCGAAACCGAATTAGCTTCGACCGATCCAGAGAAGAAACCATTAACTTAAGTTAATTATATTAAACTTCTTAACTGTGGTTGGTGAGTTGACACTTGTTATTATGATTTGACTATCACTGAAGTTGCTTAAGAGGTTGATTTGGTGTTTTTCGTCGAACTCACTCAGAACGTCGTCAAGCAGAATGATGGGGTTTTGGTCTTTTTTAAGCAAGTATTCAGTGTTTTTGAGTGCCAAAATCGCACTACGATTCTCACCGCGACTAAGTGTGGTTGTGGCCGTATTATTGTTTAAATAAAAAACAAAGTCATGCTGGTGTGGCCCAACACTAGTACATCCTATGGTTTTTTCTTTTGAATAATTACTATGCAGCTCGCCTAAAATATCTTGACGAGTTTTATTTATATCATCACAATAATATGTGTACCCTATCTTTAGTCTATTCTTACTACCATCAATCTTCTGGTATTCTTTTGGTAAATATTTATTAATTTGTTTTATAAAATCATGTCGGGTTGAGATTATGTTTGCCGCCAGATCTGCTAGTTGTATATCCCAAACAAATAAATCATTTCTGCTGGGGTTTTGTTTTAATAAATTATTTCTCTGTTGAAGTAGTCGGCTATAGCGGCGCAGGGTCTTGTAATATTCTATATTTAAACTGCTTATTAATTTATCGGTATAATCTCGACGACCACCCGGAGATTGATAAATAAGGTTTAAGTTACTTGGCTCAAACAATATAACTGTCTTTTTTAGTTTAGTTGGTAGTCGGTTATATTTCTTGCCATCAATATTAAAGGTGGGGTTATTATTTTGATATTTAATTGTGCGCTGTTTTTGGTTATTTAATTCAATATCAACCCGCCACCAGGAGTGTTTGTTTTTTGTGATATCTCGAAAATCAGACCGCCAAGATTTCCCGACTAGTCCAACATAAATAGCCTCTATTAAACTTGTCTTACCACATCCGTTCGGGCCAGTTATAATGGTTTTGTTGCCCACAAAATCAACTTTATGTTTTGTGTGTTTTCGAAAATTCTGTACACTGACGGATTTTATCATGTTTTAATTATAACCTGTCTATTGTTATTCTGAGCCTTAGCGAAGAATCTGTAACCCCAAATCCTACACTACGCTCAGGATAACATTATGTGTCAGCTTTTCACTGGCATTATAATGTGCTTATAATTATCGTTTTCGCCAGTTACTAATACTGGTAGTAGTTTACTAGAAAAACCTATTTTTACCACATCACCATCTATGACATTAAGGGCATTTAGTAAATACTTCGCGTTTAGTGTTATTGACTCGTCACCACTTATTTTTCCTTCTACAACACCCTTGTTCTCCCCAAATTCTGAGGTTATTGAGTTAATTTGTAAGAGTTGTTTTTCCGAATTTGTTTTTATAATAATTGATTCGGCGCTTTCTCGAGCAAATAGTTCTGCTATCTTTACGGCTTGAGTGAAGTTTGACCTATCAAGTGATGCCGAATTTTTGGTTTTGCCCGGAATTAACTGGCGGTAATCTATGAATTTACCGTCAATTAGTCGTGATGTTATCTTAACACTACCAATCTCAAAAACAATTTGATCATCACTTATACCAATAATAATTTTTTTTGTTTCATCACTAATTACTCTTACTACTTCATTAACTGTTGTTATTGGAATGATACTATTAATATTTTCTTTTTGTTCCATAAGTCGACATTCAGCTAAACGATAGCCGTCTGTAGTTGTCATGTATAAATTTCCTTCGTGGGTATGCAGATACACGCCTGTCAAAACCGGTCTGGTTGTGTCACCACTGGCGGCAAAAACAGTTTGGTTTGCAGCACCTTTAAAAATTACACTATCTATTTCAAATTTTGAATTAATCTTGTTCTCTGGTGGATTGGGAAAATCATCTGGTGTTGTGGTGTTAATAATCGAATTATAGTGTCCGGCGCTAATTTTTAATTTATCACCATCCAGTTTTAGATCAATATTTGTTTTAGGTAAGTTATTAACAAATTCAGTTATTAAACAAGCAGGTATCGTTACCACCCCGTCTTTTGTGATTTTTGCGTTAATATTATCAACAATAAATAGCTCTAAATTAGTAGTTGTTAATGATAATTGCCCATTATCAGTACGAAGCAGAATATTATTCAAAATTGGCAGGGTAGTACGGGAACTTGCCACGCGAGACACGGTGTTTAACGCTTTAACCAGATTTTCTTGAGTGACAGTTATTTTCATTTATTTTCCTCCCATTATATATTTAGTAGTAATAGTAAGCACTGTGGAAATTGTGGAATAGTTGGGTCTGGATACCCTATTTTTGTCCCAATATGTATGCGGAAAAACACCCGGAATTACTTCGGAAAAACTGCGGACACCTACCAAAAATATTGAATATTTAAAGCCAGTCCACAATTTATATAAAAACTTCCGACAATTCTTTAACAACCTTTTCCACCAAACATATAGCTTTTTTACCCAAACTTTACACATATAACTTCTCCCGTATGGCAGATATATGATCGCGAGTTAAAGCATCCAACTTAATAGACTTTTCAATTTTTTCAACCCCATACATAATTGTTGTGTGGTCTTTACGATTGATTTCCTGAGCGATTTTCGGGAAACTTAGCCGCAACTCACTGCGCATTAAATACATAGCAATTTGTCGTTCACGCGAGTTTTTATGGCTGGGGCTAGTTAGGTCCTCAACCTTAATCTCAAAGAAATCAGCGGTTTTTTTAATAATTTGTTTAGCACTAATATGTTTAGGGATTGAAGCTCTAATATTATCTAGTAAACCAGCCGCAACATCCCTAGTAGCCTCAATTTTCTGCATCTCGCAGTATGCTAATAGTTTATTAATGGCGCCTTCAAGTTCCCGAATGTTAGTCTTGATATTTTCAGCCAAAAACTCAGTAGTTTCACGGGGGAGGTCGATATCAAAATTCTTCGCCTTTGACTCAATAATAGCACAGCGCGTTTCATGGTCTGGCAAACCAATATCAATCATCATACCCATCTGGAAACGACTTTTTAATCGATCAGTTAAGGTGGGTATGTTTGATGGTTGACGATCACAACTCAAAACAACCTGCTTGTTTTTTTGATGCAAAGCATTAAAAGTATGAAAGAAAGCATCCTGAGTGGCTTCTTTGCCAGCGATAAACTGGATGTCGTCCACAATTAACACGTCTACTGATCGATAACGATTTTCGAAACCTGGCTTTTTGTTTTTTATATGATCCAAAAAATCATTTACAAAATCTTCGGCGGTTAAATACAACACCTTCATATCTGGGTTTTTGTTCACAACTTCATTACCGATTGCTTGAATCAAGTGAGTTTTACCGAGTCCCACTCCACCATATATAAAGATTGGGTTATAGCGTGTGCCAGGATGGGCCGCTACCGCTTCTGATGCAGCATAGGCTAGGTCATTACATCCACCAACAATAAAGTTTTCTAATTGATACCGTGGGTTTAGCCCTGAATTATTTCGATTCACCCCGGACTGTTTTCTGCTTTCATCGATAATCACAACGGCTTCAGACGGTTTTTTATTAAGCCGATTTTTTTTCGACACACAAACAATCTGTGGTTTAGAAAATCCATTATTCTTTAAAACATTTTCAATTTCTGAATTAAAGCGTTTTTCAAACTGTGATTTAGCAAACGGGTTAGGGTGGGCGATAACAACCTGTTCGTCATTAATCTCGATAAGTTCAGCGGGCTCAAACCAGGTTTTATAGTTCCCCTCAGAAATATTAAGCTGAATTTCTCCTAATATAGTCTGCCACAGAACGCTCTCTTGTGTTTGCATTTTCCCCCTCACTTTTTAAATCCTAAGAAACAGTTTAGCAAAGAATCAGAGTTTTCCACAACTAGAAATTTAAGACCTTGAATTTTGTCAAACCGGCGACGGTGTTTTCCACAGGCAATAGTTACCAGATATAAACGTGTGGAATAAATCACAAAAACTGTTGAAAAAAATCTAGACTAGTCAAGGAAAATCTTTTTTGATAGAATAAAACCATTATGGATGCATAATAAATTAATTTTAACAATGCGGGATAGGTGAAGGGTATTTGGTTACTATATGTGTCATTCCGGGTTTGACCCGGAATCCAACACGTAGTGCATCGGCGAAGCCGATAAATAGTAACTAGGTGCCTGTTACTTATCCTCGCGGAAAAAGAGGTAAATTATGTCTATTATTAACCCTAACGGACAAAAATTAGTGCGGGTCAGTACCGAACTGTTGGGCAGGGAACTAACTTTAGAATACGGCCTGGTCGGCTTTCGCTCTAGCGCCAGTGTTTTGGTGCGCTATGGCGAAACTGTGATATTAGGAACCGCTCAAGCGGGCGAGATTAACCCTGGTATGGATTATTTCCCGCTCTCTGTCGATTACGAAGAGCGTTTCTATGCAGCTGGTAAAATCAGTGGCAGTAGGTTTGTCAAGCGCGAAGGTCGTCCATCCGACGAAGCGATCTTAATTGGTCGGTTAATCGATCGTCCAATTCGTCCACTTTTCCCCAAGGGTTATCGCAACGAACTCCAAGTAATTGTGACAGTTTTATCGACCGACCCAACTTTCCGCCCTGACTCAATTGCTATGATAGCTGCCAGTGCGGCATTGATGTTAACTGGCACCCCATTTGACGGTCCGGTGGCATCACTTCGGGTTGGTTTAGATGAAAACGGCAAATTCACCGCTTTTCTACCACGCGAAGAAATGGAAAAAAACCAATTAGATTTAGTGGTAGCTGGCACCGAAACTGGAATTATGATGGTGGAAGCCGGTTCAAAAGAAGTTAGCGAAGAATTAGTCGCCGATGCCATCGCTTGGGCACACGAAAATATCCAACCCATCATTAAACTTAAGCGCGAATTAGTCGAAAGGGTCGGTGTGACCGCACAACAATATGAACTACTACTACCAAACGAAGATATTCAAAAACAGGTTAATGACTGGCTGGGTAATCAACTGGGCGAAGAGTTGCGCAAGCCCTACCCAGAGCGCAACGAACTAATCGCCACTATGCGCGAGGCTATGCACCAGTATTTTACTAACCAAATCGGCGAAGAAGAATACGCCGAACTGCGCGGTGAATATGACGAAGCCTTAACTAGCGCCATTCATAAAGATGTGCGCGAGAATATTATTAAAAGCAGTATTCGCCCCGATGGCCGCCAAACCACCGAGATTAGGGAATTATCAAGCGAAGTTGGTTTGTTGCCGCGTGCCCACGGTTCCAGTTTATTTACCCGTGGCGTGACCCAGGCTCTAAACGCAGTCACTTTGGCGCCACTGTCATATGCCCAAGTGCTCGATACTATGGAAGTCACCGACGGCGAACGTCGCTATATGCATCACTACAATGCGCCAGGCTACACAGTCGGTGAAGTTCAACGACTAAGAGGTGCTGGTCGGCGCGAGATAGGCCATGGCTATTTGGCTGAACGGGCCTTGACTGCGGTTCTACCTAGCGAAGAAGATTTCCCATACGCTATTCGTAGTGTTACCGAGATTATGAGCCAAAACGGCAGCACATCAATGGCTGCTACATGCTCATCTTGCCTAGCACTAATGGATGCTGGTGTGCCGATTAAGGGCATCGTTAGCGGCATAGCTATGGGACTAATTATGGATGGTGACAGGCCAATAATTTTAACCGACATTGCCGATGCCGAAGATTTCGCTGGTGATATGGACTTTAAAGTAACTGGTACCAAAAACGGTATCACGGCTCTACAGATGGATATGAAAGTCCATGGCCTGCCCGTCGAGGTTTTACGTGAAGCCCTGAGTCAATCCAAAGCTGGTCGGGCACACATTCGCGAACATATGGAATCTATAATTTCAGAGCCACGAGCCGACATTAGCCCATACGCCCCACGCATTGAAAAACTAATGATTAACACCGACAAAATCGGCGCCGTTATCGGTAAGGGTGGCGAAACTATCAATGCCATCACTAAAGAAACCGGTGTGGAAATTGATATTAAAGAAGACGGACTTGTAACATTTGCTAGTAACGATCCAGAGAAGATCGCCAAGGCTGTCGAATGGGTTAAGGGTTTAGTCGAAGAACCAGAAGTTGGTAAAATTTATGACGGCACGGTAGTGGCCATTAAAGACTTTGGAGCATTTGTGAATATCATGCCTGGGATCGACGGCATGCTACATATCAGCCAAATCACCGACCGCCGCTTGCACAGTGTCACCGAAGTATTACACGAAGGCGACAAAGTTAAAGTCAAACTCCAAGCCATCGACGATAGAGGAAAACTTTCATTAACAATGATAGGTGTTTCTCAATAAAAATTGCTCTACACCTGCCCAGCACCAAACTTTTCAAATTTGGTACTGCGGTGTCCCAAAAGTGATAAAATCTAGTCATAATGGTTAAATCCAACCCCTACTTTAGTATAGTAATACCCAGTTTAGACGAGGAACAAACCCTCCCCGTACTCCTGAGCGACTTAGTAGATCAAGCCTGGACCGACTTCGAGGTAATCCACGTTGATGGTAATAGTGACGATCGTACGGTTGAGCTGTCAAAAAAGTTTCTTAAAAAACTCGATTTGAAAATTATTAACGAACCGGTCCGCAATGTTTCTACTCAACGCAACCGCGGGGGCGATATGGCCAGGGGGCAGTGGATATTGTTTATGGATGCTGACAATCAGCTAAACACTGACTTTTTATTGGCGTTGCGTTATAAAATTAGTAACCTCGAAAAAAAACACCAGCCCATTGATGCGTTTTCTACTCTTATCTCACTAAATAATATCGATAAAAAGAAGTCAAAACACATCATCTCTGCATCACTGATTAACTCTTACTTAACCAGCACCTCTAGTACTAGCCGGCCTAATTCCTTTGGCGCCCTCCAGGGCATTAAGCGTTCGGTTTTTGAAAAAAACCACTATGACCCAAAGATTAGGTTTGCCGAAGATAACGAAATTATGTATCGAATCATCAAAAACGGCGGTGTTTTTCGACTCTTCACATCACCTCGCTATAAGTACGACATGCGCCGCTGGGACGATAGCCCAATGGCAAAAACAATTGTCGAAGCACTTAAACTACAGGTACAGATTGCTGCAAAAAGAAACAACAAAGCTAAATATGATATGAAGGGCGGCAAACCATATAAACAAAAAAAATCCTGAACACCAAACCCTCCCGACGGTGTCGAGCTATGACCAGTCTAGCATACCATAAGCATTTTGTCAACCCAGCACCAACCGCTTGGGAAGCGAGATGATTGGTGCTGTGGTCAATGTGCTGTGGAAGCGATCCAGTATTAATCTCTCTGGATTACTTCGTCGCTAAAGCTCCTCGCAATGACAGGCGGTGAGCAGTTACTAAAATCGGGGTTGACAAATTAATTTTTGTTTGCTATAATTGGGGTACTGTTAGAGGGAATTCTCGTAAATTTTATAGCCGAAGGTGGGTCTATAAAGAAGAATTTTTAAACTAATAATTTTGTAAAAAACCAATTAACCAATTAACCAATTGACCAATTAACTAATTAACTAATTCCGACCGAAGGGAGGAAAACATGGGTCAAAGACGACTCAAAGAAGCAAAGGCCGACAATGTGGCCAAACGCCCGAACGCTCGCCGAAAAACCGGCAACACTATTTTAGACAAAACCACCACCCGTCGCGGTGAGGTGTTATTTGCGCAAAGGCGCCTGGGGGCCGACATTAATATTAAAAGTAGCCAACACATCATTGATGTTCCGGTTAATAAATCAATTTATAACGGCTATGGCGGCGCTCAATATAGTCCGGCCATGGACAAATACCGAAAACCCAACCATCAACCACGCTTGCGTGTTATACCTCTGGGTGGTCTAGGCGAGATGGGTATTGGCAAAAACATGACCGCACTGGAATATGACAATGAAATCATCATAATAGACATGGGGTTCATTTTTCCTGGTGATGACTACCCTGGGATTAACTATATCACCCCGGACATCTCGTATCTAGAAGAGCGAAAACATCAAATCAAGGGCGTAATTTTTACCCACGCTCACCTGGATCATATTGGTGCTTTTCGTCACCTAATTTCTAAAATTCCTGCACCGGTTTACGCTACCAGGTTTACCATCGGTATGTTAAAGAAAAACATGGACGAGTCGACCGATAACTACGCGCCAGAATATATTGAAATGAAGCCCGAAAACCACGACCGGGTGCAAGTTGGTGACAACTTTAGTGTGGAGTTTGTACGGGTAAACCACTCGATTCCAGATAGCGCTGCGCTAATTATTCGCACACCAATCGGGAATGTTTTTCATGCTGGCGACTGGCGTTTTGAGGAAAAACCAGTTGATAACTTGGCGTTTGATATGAAGCGCATCACCGAAGTTGCTGCCAAAGAAAGTTTTGTTCTGATGCTAAACGAATCGACCAATGTCGAGAGCCAAGGTGGTCACACCCATAGTGAATATGATATCAAAGAAAGTTTTGGCGATATCATGGATCAATTTTCCAACTCCAGAATTATCGTCAGCTCTTTTTCGTCTCAGATTTATCGAATTCAGACTTTGATAGATGCCGCCGCCGCTCGTGGTCGCAAAGTGGCTTTTGCCGGCTATTCGGTTTTACAGAATATCGAAGTGGCGCTGAAGTCGGGCAATATTAAAATTCCTAAAAACACCATCATGAAAATGGACGAAATTATTAAGCGCCCCGATGGCGAGGTGGTGATTGTTTGTACCGGCTCACAGGGTGAATTTAACGCCGTGCTAAGCCGCATGGTGACCGGTGCGCATAAGTTTATTAAAATCAAAGACAGCGACATTGTGGTGTTTTCGTCTAACCCCATCCCAGGTAACGAAATTGCCGTCACACGGACTGTTGATGGTCTGATGCGCGAGGGCAGCGACGTTTTGCAAAACAAAAAAACTGCCCAATATGGTATTGGCCCACTACATCTTTCTGGTCACGCCTATTTTGACGACCATGTGAATCTAATTGCTGCTGTGCACCCCAAATATTACATGCCGATTCATGGTGAGTTTCACATGCTTCACAACAACGCCGAACTGGCCGAAAAAAGTGCTGGTATTCCGCGCGACAATATCTTTGTTTGTGATACTGGCGACGTTTTGGAGCTTTATCACGATGGTAGTGCGAAAAAAGCCGGCCGTGTGCCGGTGGGTGGCATTATGTATGACGATAACGGCGAAATAGTTAGCGAAGTTGTGTTGCGTGATAGGATTCATATGTCAACAGAGGGAATTTTTGTAGTAGTTTTGACTGTGCAGCGGGGTAGTGGGCGGCTGCTTTCCTCGCCCGATATTATCAGCCGCGGGTTTATTTACCTACGCGATAGCGAAGAACTCATTAGTATGATTCGCCAATACCTGCGCCAAAAAGCCGCCGTTTTCACCGGTAAGCACGATATTGATAAGGTAAAGAATGAAATCAGAAATGACGTAACGCAGATTTTATACGATCAAACCAAGCGTACGCCGATTGTGATACCGGTGATAAACGAAGTCGGTGGTGCGCCACGCTCGGCTAGACCGGATGGCCCAGCCCGGCCAGCTGTTAACAACCGGCTTAATAATCGACCCACCCCCAGGCCTAGTAAACAACCAGTTCGGACAGTGCCAATGCGCCCTCGTCCGGTCGTACGACCAACCGATATTTCGTTTAAGAAAAAACCCACCGGTCCATCTGCTGGTGGACTTTGGCGATAAGTTAGCTCTAAGCTCTAAGCTTAGGGTTGTGGCTGGGGGGTCATTGCGAGGGAGCGTAGCGACCGTGGCAATCCAGATTGGAGGGGGGTCCTAGTTGCGAGACCTATTTTTTTATTCTAATCTAACCTGGATTGCTTCGGGCTTCGCCCTCGCAATAGACTTGTAACGAAATTAACATGCCCTCCTCAGATGATTCTCATAGTTAACAACACCGCATATTAAGTTAAATCTAAGCAGCAGTCGCTT
>Ga0209737_10002522_pt1 | contig 12824 bp, 14 predicted proteins | sample TergutCu122P3_FD_187284 | JGI IMG/M metagenome (GOLD analysis project Ga0209737, IMG submission 187284) | Cubitermes ugandensis P3 segment gut microbial communities from Kakamega Forest, Kenya - Cu122 P3 (SPAdes) (version 2) | ecosystem: Host-associated > Arthropoda: Insects > Digestive system... | reverse complement strand
CAATCCCATCTCGTGTGACTCAGACTCTGGTATTCTTTCATTGTGAATCTCCTTTCTCTTGGCAGAGATCAGAAATTCGCACTGACCGTCGTAAAGGTCAAACCTTGGTGAGTCCCCCGGCAGAGCCGGGGGTTTACCTCTGTAAATTAAATCAAAAAAGCTCTAGCCGCGAGCGAAGCCTGGCGGGAGCCGCGACGTTTTGGCTTCAGCGGAGATGCGAAGCCGCGAAGAACGATTCTGTCATCCCAACAAAAGCGTGGCTCCAGTCGTTCAAACCTCAAACTTCCCAACCTTTCAGCAAAGCGCACGTTTTCCATCTCGCGAGGTTGCTTTTCTGGATTCCCGCTTTCGTGGGAATGACGGCACATTTGTGTGGCGCGCTCGATTTCTTCGCGGCTTCGCGCCTTCGCGTGAGGATATTTTTCGTGGTTAAAAGGTTTTCTTTGCGTTCTTTGCGGTTAAATTTCTGTTCGGATCCCTGTCTCCGCGCGGATGGTGTTCGGCGTGCAGTCGTTTGAGGCGTTCGCGGGCGACGTGGGTGTAGATCGTGGTGGTGGTGATGTCGGCGTGGCCGAGCAACAGTTGCACGACGCGCAGATCGGCGCCGTGGTTCAGCAAATGGGTGGCGAAGGCGTGACGCACAACGTGCGGCGAAAGCGTTTCGGAAGCAATACCGGCGCGCAGTGCGTGACGTTTGATGAGCGCCCAGAACGCTTGACGGGTCAGCGGCGTATGGCGGGTGGTGAGAAAAACATGGTCGTTGCGCAAATGTCCGGCGAGAAGCGGTCGGGCTTCTTCGAGGTAGCGTTTCAGCCAGTCAACGGCGTTTTCACCAAGCGGCACCAACCGTTCTTTGTTGCCTTTGCCGATCACGCGAACGACGCCGATGTCGAGCGCGACTTGCATCCATTTCAGCCCGACCAGTTCGGAAACGCGCAGGCCGGTGGCGTACAGGGTTTCCAGCATTGCGCGGTCGCGCATGCCGAGCGGCGTATCGAGATCGGGCGCGTTGAGCAACGCTTCTACTTGCTCTTCGGAAATGTTTTTCGGCAGACGCTGGGTTTGTTTCGGTGCGCGAATGCGCAGCGTCGGATCGGCGCTGAGTTGACCGCGTTCGTGCAGCAGTTTGTAGAGGCGGCGCAGCGAGGAAAGGCGGCGGGCGATGGAAGACGTTTTGGCGTCCGTAGAAAATTGTTCGGCAAGCCAGCGTTCGATATCGGCGCGTTCGGCGGTTAGCAAGGTGTGGGATGTTCGTTGCGCAAGCCAGACGGAGAAGAGCGACAAGTCGGTGCGGTAAGCGTTGAGCGAAGCGGCGGCGAGACCGTCCTGCAACCAGACCTGATCGCAAAAAAGATCAATGAGCGCAGTGTCTTTCGCGCTGGGTTTGAGTGGAACGTTGTCGGACATGGTCATTCTGAAAATCGTTTTACCGCAAAGAACGCAGAGAGCACAGAGAGCACAAAGAAAATCTTTGAATCTATTTCAAAAGCCGTCATTGCGAGCGAAGCGAAGCCAGAAAATGTGTGCAACGAAACGGCGCTGGATTGCTTCGTCACTTCCCGCCACGCTTCTCTCGCGGTTAAAGATTTCTCGCAATGACGCATTTCTGATTTCTGTTTCCCGGATGGCGCTTCGCTTATCCGGGCTACGCAACTGATGCCTGATTTCTGACTTCTGATCTCTGACAAACCCCAACCCTTCCCTTGAAAGGGAGGGCTTCAAAGCCCCATCGGCTTCGTTTCTTCGTGCGCTTTGCGGTTCATTCCACTGTTGCGTTTTCATGTTTCAGCAACCAGCGTTTGATGAACAACGGCTCGCCGTCTCCGGCGTGCATGAATCCGCCCAGCGAATGTTGCGCGACGACGCGGTGGCAGGGAATGATGAGCACGACCGGATTGGCGCCGCAGGCGCCACCGACGGCGCGCGGCGCTGACTTCAACATTTTCGCCAGTTCACCGTAGGTTTGTGTTGCGCCGGCGGGAATGGCTTGCAATGCTTTCCAGACCCGTTGTTGAAACGGCGTGCCGTGCGGAAGGATCGGGACGGTGAAAGAAAAACAGGGATCGTCAAGGTAACGATTCAACTCCTGCACAGTTCGTTCGCTGAGGGCGTCTGCCGGCGCGGCTTCTTTTTCCTTGAGCGGCAGGAAAGCGATGTCGGTAATGTGGCTGCCGTTGCTGCGAATGCCGAGCACGGCGAACGGCGCGCGCAGTTTGGCCGACCAGGGTTCTGGGGGCGTTCTGCGCGCAAGCCGCTTCATGGTTGTTACGCCAATAAGCCTGAAAACCTCAGTTGGACGTGCTCGCCCAATGGGTGAGCGCTGAGAACGACTCCAAAGCAAGCGGCTACGCGGTTTTCCATAGGTTTACAAGCGGTCAACTGAGGTTTTTAGGATAAGATGGACAACGCTTTTTCGAGCCGCGCCATGCCTTCGCGGATGTCCTCTTCGGCGATGGTGAGCGGCGGCACGAGACGCACGACATCGGGTCCGGCGGCGAGCACCAGCAAACCGGCTTTCCCGGCGGCGTTGATGACGTCAAGAGAACGGCCTTGCAGCCGCTCATCAAGTACGCAGCCGAGCAGCAGCCCTTCGCCACGAATCAGCTTGCAAAAAGGTACGCGCTGCTGGATGGCTTTCAGCCCCGCCATGAACAAGCGGTGGCGGATTCTAACGCCTTCGAGCAGTTGGGGCGTGTTGATGACATCGAACACAGCTTCGCCGACGGCGCAAGCGAGTGGGTTGCCGCCAAACGTGGTGCCGTGTACTCCGGGAGCAAATACGCGGGCGATTTCATGGGTGGTGAGCATTGCGCCGATCGGGAAGCCGCCGCCCAGCCCTTTGGCCGACGTCAGAATGTCCGGTGTGACACCGCTGTTCATGTAGGAAAACAAAACGCCGGTGCGCCCCATGCCGGTTTGCACTTCGTCGAGGATCAGCAGCGCCTTGTGCCACATACACAAATGACGCGCCATGTGCAGAAATTCCTCGGTGGCCGGAACCACGCCACTTTCACCTTGAATGGGTTCGAGAATCATCGCGCAAACATTGTCGCCGTGTTGATCAAACGCGGCCTGCAAAGCGGCCACGTCATTGTAAGGCACATGCGTGATGCCTTCCGGCACCGGCCCGAAGCCCGACGAATACTTCGGCTGTCCGCTTGCTGTAACGGTGAACAGTGTACGACCATGAAAAGCATTGACGGTCGAGATGATTTGCATCTTGTGCGACCCGGCGGTATCGTTCGCGTAACGACGCGCCAGTTTCAGCGCGGCTTCATTGGCTTCGGCGCCGGAATTGCAGAAGAACACGCGTTCGGCAAAGGTGTTTTCAACCAAACGGCGCGCCAGACGCAACGCCGGCTCGTTGGTCAGCCAGGGAGAAACGTGCCAGAGTTTTTTGGACTGCGCTTGCAGCGCCGCCGTCATCGCCGGATGGCAATGTCCGAGCGCGTTGGTGGCAACACCGGCGGCGAAGTCGATGTACATCCGGTCTTCCTGATCCCACACACGCGCGCCGCTGCCGCGCACCGGAATGAACGGCGCGGGAGACGCGCAGGGCATCATGATTTCATCGAAAAGCGCACGGGAGACAGGAAGAATTTTGCTCATGATCTTTACAGTCTTGAAAATGGGTAAACCGAATTATTGTAGTGGACTTGCGGGCGCTTGGGGCTTTTCAGCGGCAATAACCGAGTAACGCCAAGTGTTTTTCATCCAAATGACAACAGTCGCCGGGGGCGATGGCGGGCAAAGAGCCGTCTTCCAGCGATAACGCGCCAAAACCGGCGCGATGCAGCGCCTCGACACGGTTGCCGGCGGCGGCGACCATCCGCTTGACCTGATGGTATTTGCCCTGATCGATGCTGAGCGCCAGCGTGTGCGCGTCGATCTGTCGCGCCGCCAGCGCCGCCAGCGGGGCAGGTTCGCCGGTCAGCAAAACACCGGTGAGCAATCGTTTCGGCAGTGCGTCGTCGAACGCATGCTTCAAGGTGGCGCGGTAATGTTTGGCGACGCGCCGTTTCGGCGACGCCATCGCGTGAATGAAGCGACCATCGTCGGAGAACAGCAGAAGCCCAGTCGTGTCGGCGTCGAGGCGGCCGACGCTTTGCACGCCGCGTCGGATCAGCGGCGGCGGCAGTAACGTGTAAACGCTGCGATGGTGTTGCGGCTGGTGCGTGCATTCAAATCCGGCGGGTTTATTCAGCGCCAGATAGACATGCTCGGCATACGTCCAGGTTTCGCCGTCGATCTCGAACGTCAGACCGGCGGTGTCGAACTCGGCCAGCGGATCGCGGCACAGCGCACCGTTGACGCGCACATCACCGGCTTCGATACGCAGGCGGCAGGTCTTGCGGCTGCCGAAACCCTGGGATTGCAGTAAGCGTTCGAGGCGCATGAATCAGAAGTCAGATGTCAGAGGTCAGGTATCAGAAGTCAGGCGTCAGGAAATCGTCATTCCCGCGAAAGCGGGAATCCAGTTCTCCAAACCTCAAATCAGAAAATCGTGTAGGTTATGTGGTGATGCTTCGCGTCTCCGCGTGACATTTATTCCCGGATGGCGCTTCGCTTATCCGGGCTACACGCTACACGCCGTCGCTTACCAAAGTTTCCACCAGGGCTTTTTGTTCGGATTGCCGGTCAGCCATCCGCTGTCGGGGTAAGAGGCTTCGAGAACGCGGCGGGTATCGTTCGCCAGATCGGTCATTCCCAGCTTTTCATAGCTTCTGATCATCAGCGACAACGCTTCTTCGTTAGACGAGGTTCGGGGGAAGTTGACCAACGCTGCTTGCGCGCGGTTGATCGCGGAGAGATAAGCGCCGCGATTGAAGTAGTAGCGCGCGGTATGAACTTCGTACATCCCCATGGCGTTGGACAGATAAACCATTCGCGTTGTGCTGTCCTCCGCGTAGCGGCTGTCCGGAAACTTTTCCACCAACGCTTTGAAGGCGTCGAACGATTCGCGCGTCGAGCGCGGGTCGCGTTCGGAAAGATCCAACTCGTAAAGATAGCCCAACAAGCCCTGATCTTCGCGGAAATACACCAGCCCTTTCAGGTAATACGCGTAGTCGGCGCTGGGATGGTTCGGGTACATCCGGATAAAACGGTCGCATTGCGCGATCGCCGCCTGCGTCTCGCTCGAGCGGTAATTGGCGTAAGCCGATTCGAGAATGGCCTGCTGGGCGTAGCGTCCGTAGGGATAGCGCGCTTCCAGATTCTCATACAACTGGATTGCCCGCGCATAATTGCCGTCGTTCATCGCGTCGCGCGCCGTCTGATAAATGCGCTCGGCTGACCAGCCCGCCGTTTCACTCTGAACCGTAACGGATTTGCAGCCCGTCAGCGCCAGCGTAAAAACCAGCGCCAGCGCCAGCGCCTTGAAGGTGGTAGTCAGCGTGGCAACCGCCGGCCGATAAACATTCGATAAAAGCGACATCTGGAGTAACATCGGTACTTTCATTTTGTGGACGAACCCGCTTGAATTCCGAGCATTATACCTTTCCGCCTTCCACCCTGAACGTTCCCGTCGAGCTTGCCGGGCAACGGCTCGATCAGGCGCTGGCGGCGTTATTGCCACAGCATTCCCGCAGCCGCCTGAAACAGTGGATCGAGGCGGGATACGTGCAGGTCAATGACCGCGTACTGCCGCCGAAAACGCGGCTGGTCGGCGGCGAGCGGCTGACCATCAGCGCGCCGCCGCCCGACGATCTGGAGGACGCGCCCCAGGCCATCGCGCTGGCCATCGTCCATGAGGACGACGCGCTGCTGGTGCTCGACAAACCCGCCGGACTGACCGTCCATCCCGGCGCCGGCAACCGCGACGGAACACTGCTCAACGCGCTGCTCCACCACGACGCGGCGCTGGCGCAGTTGCCTCGTGCCGGCATCGTCCACCGGCTCGACAAAGACACCAGCGGCCTGATGGTCGTCGCCCGTACCGAAACCGCGCACACCGACCTCGTCCGCCAGTTGCAGGCGCGCACCGTCAAACGCGAATACCTGGCGCTGGCGCTCGGCAACTTCGAGCGCGACGCCGTCGTCGAAGCCCCGATCGGACGCCACCCGACGCGCCGCACCCAAATGGCCGTCGTCAGCCGTGGCAAACCGGCGCGCACCCAGGTCTCGGTCGAAAAACGCTTCGGTTTCGCCACACTGCTGCGCTGCACCCTCGACACCGGTCGCACCCACCAGATTCGCGTTCATTTGACCGCGCTCGGCCATCCGCTGGTCGGCGATCCCGTTTACCGCGCCGCTGCGGGGCGCTCCTTTCTCGTCAAAGACATACCCGAAACCGTCGCCGCTGCATTGCGGGCGTTTCCGCGACAAGCGTTGCACGCCACGCGCCTCGGACTCCTGCACCCGATCAGCCGGGAACCGATGCAATGGGCGTCGCCGTTGCCGAAAGATTTCGGGGAGTTGTTGAAGTGTTTGGAGCTGTAGCTTCGTAGCCCGGATAAGCGAAGCGCCATCCGGGAACAAAAAACATGATTTAACCGCAAAGAACGCAAAGAGCACAAAGAATATTTCTCCGTGCCTCCGCGTGAGATAATGCCTATATAGCTAGAGGAATGTGGTTGTGGAGCGAGCCAAACATTATGCGCTGTATCTGGTCGTCGGCGCCATTGCCTACTGGGTGCCTGACATCTTGATTCAGTGGCTTCTTCGGCCATCGCCTCGCCTCTGGATGTTGTTCCTTACCTTCTTCGCGCCCGCTGTCGTCGCTGTCACTTGGTTTCTCCTGTCTCGCAAGCCCTCACACGCCCGGTTCTTCTTTGGTCTTCCGATGTTCATGCTTCTTGGCGTTTGGTTGTTTGGCCCACTTGCAATCGCAATCGGTGCGCTACCGAGCGGAGGCACATTCTTTGAGCCGGATCAACTGTTTGATTTTTTCTCGTTATGGGTCATGTTTCCCATCGCAACATTCACCATGTCCACATACAGCGGCAGCTTGGGTGGCGTTTGTCTTGCTACCTTGATACTTCTTGTGGCCGCTGGCGCAAAAGCCATAGTCTCGAACATTGCGGGAAAAGGTGAAGCCTTAGCCGTTTTTGGTGTCCTCTTGGCGGGAGCAGGAGAGATTTACGTGTCCTTTTTTATGCCGGAAAAATGGATGCCTTTTTTCTTTTTTGTGGCAGCGATAATAACTATTATCTGTTTTGTTTATTTAGCCAAGCTCTACAGAGAAGGCAAAAAATTGCTTGAAGAAGATAAAGCTAACCCGCCAAAGGCAGAGTGAAATGTTTTTTTATGGATTCTGCGACTTCGCTTCGCTACGCGCAGAATGACGATTTTTCACCGCGTTCTCCGCGCTTCTGCGTGAGATATAAGGACAGGTCTGAAACCCACTTCTTCACGCGCAGAACGGCAGATTTTCTTTTCGTGACTTTCGTGTTTTTCGTGGTTTAAAGATTTCTTGATCCCTAATCCCTGATTCCTGACAGCAACACCACCGCCTGCGCCGCAATCCCTTCTTCGCGCCCCGTGAAGCCGAGCTTTTCCGTCGTCGTCGCCTTGACTGAAACGCACTCGACATCGCAACGCAAATCCTCGGCAATCGCTTGCCGCATCGCGTCGCGGTACGGCGCCAATTTCGGGCGCTCGGCGATCACGGTCACGTCGATGTTGCCGACGCGGTAGCCGCGCGTTTCGATTTCATCGACGACGTGACGCAACAACGCGCGGCTGTCGGCATCTTTGTAGCGCGCGTCCGAATCGGGGAAGAAATGGCCGATGTCGCCGAGCGCCAGCGCGCCGAGCAGCGCGTCGGTGATCGCGTGCAGCACCACGTCGGCGTCGGAGTGTCCGGCCAGACCACGCTCGAAAGGGATGTCGATACCGCCCAGACGCAACCGGCGGTTGTCGGCGAACGCATGAACATCGAAACCGTGACCGATTCTCATGATGACCTGTCCTTTTGAAACGCCAGAATCGCTTCGGCGAGAAGCAAATCTTCAGCGTACGTCAATTTGAGATTTTGCGCACTGCCGCGCAACAGCAGCGGCAAGGTGCCGCTCGTTTGTTTGCAGTAGCGCTCGACGGCCTGCGATTCGTCGGTACACGACAGCGCGCCTTCCTGCGACAAGGCTTTGCACAAGATGCCGTAGCGGAACATCTGCGGCGTTTGCGCGCCCCAGAAACGCGCCCGATCCAGCGTCGTGACCGCTCGCGTCACGATGCCGCCGGACGTGCCTTCTTTCAACGTATCGGTCAGCGGCACCGCCAAAAGCGCGCCGTTTTCTCCCGCCGTTGCTTCACGCGCCGCGGTTGCCAGCGATTGCAGACACGCTATCGGCACACAGGGACGCGCCGCATCGTGAACGGCGATCCAGTCCCGGTCGCTGCATTGTCTCGCCAGCGCCAGAAGACCGTTTCGCACGCTCTCGGCGCGTGTCACACCACCGCAATGCAGCGCCTCGATGCCGGGCGGCACATCGGTGAGCGTCGGGAAAATTTTGTCGTCGGGCGCCAGCACCACGACGATGCGGTCGGGTTTCAAGCCCTGATGCAAACGCCACAGCGTGCATTCGAGCACCGTCCGGCCGGCCAACGGCATGTATTGCTTCGGTCGCGGTCCGCCGAAACGTTGGCTGCCACCGGCAGCGGGAACAAGGGCTATCAGTGTGGAAGAAGGCATAGCGGTTTACAGGCCAGTAAGTTTTGCTATTGAGATCATTTCCCAGCGGCGGCAAGCGCAGCATGAATGGTTTTGAACGGCAGCAACAAAGACAACGGTGCATCCAACAACGAAACTGCGCCGAAGTTCTCGTACCACTTTGCCACCTGTGGACTCTTGGCGTCAATCAAAAGCGCAACGCCGCCCACTTGCGCGGCAACCAAAAGGCAACGTCGTCCCGCTGCAAGCAATAACTGTCCGCCAAGCCCTTGCCCTTGCGCTGAAACGTCCACCGCCAGACGACCAAGCCGGAACACAGGCACTTCATGTTGCGCCAGACCGCGCGTCATTATTTCGGGCGTCCGCTCATAGGCAAGAGACGCCAGACTCAGTGTGTAGTAACCCAATATTTTATTGCTGCTATCGGCGACGGCCAGATACGTTTTTCCGCCGCCTCTCTCATGGCTTTGCCTTGCATGCTGGTGCAAAAAGCGATTCAACGCCGCATTGCCGCAATCGAAGGCGGCGCGGTCATGGTGTTTACCGACAGGTTCTTCGTGCCAAGCTGGTAAGGTCATGACTTCGGCAAGGCAAATGCCGCGGCGATCAGCTTGTCGTTGGGCGCGGGCGGATTGTCCAGAAGCTCCAGAACTCGCAAACTGTCTCTCTCGGACAGCTCCAGCCGTTCGCTTTCGTCGATAATTTTTCGCGCCACTGATACGACGTTGCGGGTGACAAACTCGGTCAGATTCACGTGCTGCAACGCGGCTGCACGAACCAGCAACAGCTTTTCTTCGGGAGCAATCCGTAAAGAGATGCGATTGATTTCTGTTGGAATCTGCGGCATCACCAAACCCTCTTTTTTGTACGCTTTCAAATAGTACAGCAAAAATAGGAGGAGTACAACCGGTACGCATTCCAACAAAAAACCCCGCCAGCGTGGCAGGGTTTTTGTTGTTACCGCAACATGAGCGGCGCGGGAAAAGTTACGCCGCTGCCGCCACGATATTGACGAATTTGTCCTTCTTCGGGCCTTTGACGATGAATTGCACCGTTCCGTCCACCTTTGCGAACAGCGTGTAATCCTTGCCGCAGCCGACGTTGACGCCCGGATGCACTTGCGTGCCGCGTTGCCGGATGATGATGCTGCCGGCGCGGATCAGCTCGCCGCCGTAAGCTTTGACACCCAGACGTTTGGACTGCGAATCGCGACCGTTACGGGAACTGCCGCCTGCTTTTTTATGTGCCATGGCTCAACTCCTTTCAGGCAACGATGCTGTCGATGCGCAACAGCGTGTAGTTTTGACGGTGCCCCTGATGCTTCTGGTAATGCTTGCGCCGCCGCATTTTGAAAATCTTGACCTTGGGTGCGCGGGCATGCTCAAGAACGGTCGCTTTGACCGTTGCGCCTGCCAGCGTGGGTTGCCCCAGACGTACGCTGTCGCCTTCCCCGACCATCAACACTTGATCGAGGATCACTTCTGCGTTCACGTCCGCCGGTATCTGTTCTACTTTCAGTTTTTGGCCGGCTGCAACTTTGTACTGTTTGCCACCGGTTTTTATGACCGCGTACATGAATGACTCCATTAAAAAAATGATTCCCCACCGCGGGGAAGCTTTTAATTATAAAGGGTTTTCCGGGGTTTTGTCAAAGCCAGGGATCAGGGATCAGGGATCAGGGATCAGGGGTCAGGGGTCAGGGGTCAGAAAAGCCATTTCACCGCAAAGAACGCAAAGAGCGCAAAGAAAAAAACCAAGCGCCGCAGGCGCGTAACGGTGCGCCCAGCATGGGCGTACTCCTGCGGGTGGAAGTCCCGCCGCGAGTTGGTCACAACGAGCGAAGTGAAACGCAACTGCATGAGGGCGACCGAATGTGGGAAGGAAGCGTGGAACGTAAATCGTGAGCCGATGGACAAGAACCGCATAGAAGGCGGAGCCAAGCAGGGTAAGCGGGCCGTTAACCGCGAAGCTCTTGTGACCAAGGCGAGGCGACGTAAATGCGGCGGTTGTGCGATGAAGGAGTGCGTTCTTACCTGGGGAGATCTTGCCTTGTGGCTGAAAGGCCGACGGTGATGAGCCGGAGCGAGAAGTCAGCAGAGGCCGTAGTAGCTGCCTGTATGGGGTGAAGGGCTGAACGAGGAGGAGTGTTTAAGGATATGTCGATGTTGGGAGCCATGCGTCAGATGTCCCTTTGGGAGCGAGATGAGGAAATGCCGGGTGATGCCGGGCACAGCCTTGTCCGTGGCGAAGCGAACAGCCCGCGACATAACACCGAGGACACAGGGTCAGCACTGCTTATGGCAGCGCTGACGAGAGAGAACATGCAGTGGGCGTGGAAGCGGGTCAAAGCCAACAAAGGCGCGGCAGGCGTAGATGGTCTGGACATTGAACAGACCACTCAATGGCTACGCACGAGTTGGCCGAGGATCCGCGAACAACTGCTGCAAGGGACGTACCGGCCAAGTCCGGTGCGGCGGGTGACGATCCCCAAATCTGACGGAGGCGAGCGCGAGCTTGGCGTCCCGACGGTGGTGGATCGGCTGATCCAACAAGCGGTGCTGCAAGTGCTGCAACCAATACTTGATCCAACATTCAGCGAGTACAGCTACGGTTTTCGTCCTGGGCGCCGAGCGCACGACGCGGTTCTGGCCGCGCAAGCGCACATACAATCGGGGCGAAGATTCGTAGTAGACGTTGATCTGGAGAAGTTCTTTGACCGGGTTAACCGCGACGTACTCATCGACCGTCTACAGAAACGCATCCCGGACGCTGGAATCATACGGCTGATCCGTGCGTATTTGAACAGCGGCATCATGAGCAATGGCGTGGTGCAAGAGCGGGAACAAGGGACGCCGCAAGGAAGTCCGCTGTCGCCGCTGCTGGCAAACGTAATGCTCGATGAAGTGGACAAAGAACTGGAGCGGCACGGCCATTGTTTCGTTCGATATGCTGACGACTGCAACGTGTATGTCCGCAGTCAGAAGGCAGGCGAACGAGTGATGGCGCAAATGCGACGCTGCTACGCTAAGCTACGCCTCAAGGTCAATGAGACCAAGAGTGCGATAGCGGACGTTGAGGGACGCAAGTTCTTGGGATATAGCTTCTGGTTTTGTAAAGGTGAAGTGAAACGCGAGGTGGCAGTCAAACCACTGGCGGCGTTCAAGCAACGGGTGCGAGAACTGACCCGACGCTCGGGAGGCCACAGCATGGCGGAAGTTATCAGGCGTCTACGCTCTTATCTTATGGGCTGGAAAGCCTACTTCAGGTTGGCGCAGAGGCCGGAAATCTGGTGCTCGCTGGATAGCTGGATCAGGCACCGACTTCGGGCGATCCATCTCAAGCGCTGGAAGCAGGGCAAGACGATATATCGGAAACTGCGAGTCCTTGGTGCATCAAGCAAAGTGGCGCAACACGCAGCAGCGAACGGTGGCAGATGGTGGCGGAAAAGCAAAGGGAGCATCCACAAGGTGCTGACCACTGCCTACTTCGATCGCCTTGGTGTTCCTCGTCTCTCATGACCTCAACTCCTCGAACCGCCCGGTGCGGACCCGCATGCCGGGTGGTGTGGCAGGGGTGCAGCCAAAAGGCTGCCCCCTATGCCGATTGAGTAACCGTCGGTGGAGCGCGAACGCAGTGAGCGCGGAACCGGCGGGGAGTGGCGGTAACTGACCCTCAGCCCTGCAAGGGCTGAACAACAGCCTTTATTCAGCAAGCGTAGCCCGGATAAGCGAAGCGCCATCCGGGAACAAGAAAACACGATTTGACCGCAAAGACCGCAAAGACCGCAAAGACCGCAAAGACCGCAAAGACCGCAAAGACCGCAAAGACCGCAAAGACCGCAAAGACCGCAAAGACCGCAAAGACCGCAAAGAAACGCATAGAGCGCAAAGAAAAAAACCGTCATTCTGCGCGAAGTCGCAGGATGCAGAATCCGTGCGGCGGTGACGGGAGGCAGGTTGCCTCCCCTACGGACAAGACGCGCCGATAGAACCGTAGGGGCGGCAATCTGCCGCCCGCAACATAACAAACCCCCGTCGGCTTTGCCGACACCCCCTTTGAAAACGGAGTGTTCTCTATATTTTGATCTTGTACTGTTTGTGGTAGAAGAACAGCAGCAGCGTATCGTTTAATGGCTCCAGCTCTTTACTGAACCTCTTGCTTTTCCTGTTAAATCTGGCGAGGTTATCCCTGATACTGCTGTTGATGCTCTCGA
>Ga0209737_10002521_pt1 | contig 12827 bp, 11 predicted proteins | sample TergutCu122P3_FD_187284 | JGI IMG/M metagenome (GOLD analysis project Ga0209737, IMG submission 187284) | Cubitermes ugandensis P3 segment gut microbial communities from Kakamega Forest, Kenya - Cu122 P3 (SPAdes) (version 2) | ecosystem: Host-associated > Arthropoda: Insects > Digestive system... | reverse complement strand
CGGTTTTCCAGGCAATGCCGCGCCGAATGCCCGCCCCCTGCTCAACGGCGCGCCCGACCGGGCCGCCCGATTCGAGCAGATCGCGGATGATGAAGGCCGCGCCCGGCGACAACATGCGTTGTTCGATCAAGGGCTCGTCGGGGCGGTAACGCGGCTTGCCTGCCATGCCTTGCCGGGCAAAGGCGGTGTAAGCGCCCACTAATTGCTCCAGCGTCGTCGCCGCGCCACCGAGAATGACCGAGAGATTGGGCGTCTCGCCCTTGGGGAACTCGAGTTTCAGGCCGCCCCGGCGCAGCGCGGCGACGAAACGCTTGGGTTCGAGACGGTCGAGCACTTCGACCGCCGGTACGTTCAGCGACTTGGCAAGCGCCTCGGAGACGCCAACCGGGCCGTGGAAGGATTGCTGGAAATTGCCCGGCTGGTAGCCGCCGAAGGATTGCGGCACATCGGCCAGCAGCGATTCGGAATGAATCAGCCCCTCATCGAGCGCCAGGCCATAGAGAAAGGGTTTCAGGGTCGAGCCGGGCGAGCGCGCGGCGCGCACCATGTCCACGAAGGCGAAACGGTCGGCATCGGCGAAATCGGCGGAACCCACATAGGCGCGCACTTCGAGCGTAGCGTTGTCGACAACCATGGCCGCCATCGAGACGCGCGGCGGCAGCACGGGGATGCGGCTCATGAGCAGCAGCTCGGCCATTTCCTGCATCGCGGCGTCGATGCTGCTGTCAATGCGTCCTCCGCCTTTTGCCTCCCGGCGCAGACGCTCGGCGAGCAAGGGCGCCAGCAGCGGCTCGCGCAGCGTCTGGGCGATGACTGCTTCCTCACGGGCGTCACGGATATCGCTGTCGCTCCACGAGCCGCGCATTCGCTCCAAAACTTTTTCCCGCGCATTTTCTGCCGCCATTGGATGACGATCCGGGCGCAGGCGCGAGGGGGCTTGCGGCAGGACGGTGAGCAGCGCCGCCTCGGAATGGCTCAAGCGGCGCGAAGGCTTGCCGAGATAGGCGCGGCTGGCCGCCTCGACCCCTTCGAGCACCCCGCCCATGGGGGCGTAGTTGATGTAGAGGGTGAGAATTTCGTCCTTGGAATAACGCCATTCCAGTTGCAGAGCGCGCAGAATCTGCCGGGTCTTGCCGGAGAGAGTGCGCGGCGTCGGCTCGATGATGCGGGCGACCTGCATGGAGAGGGTCGAACCGCCGGAAACGATGCGCCCATGCCGCGCCCATTGCCAGGCCGCGCGCAAGAGCGCCACCGGATTGACGCCGGGATGCCAGCGAAACCAGCGATCCTCGTAGCGGAGCAGGGCTTGTAAATAAAGGGGCGAGACATCGGCGAGCGCCACCGGATGCCGCCAGACATGATTCTTGTCGGGAAAGGCGCGCAAGGGCGTACCATCGCGGGCGACCACCAGCAGCGCCTGCGGCGCATCGCGCCCCGGCGCCGGCGGCGGAAAAGCCCGGTCGAGCGCGATAAGAGAGGCTGCCGCCAGGAGGGCGATCCCGAGCCAGCGTGGCGGCCGCCGCCAAAAACCGCGCCCCGGCTGTTCGGCCTCGGGTTTCATGAAGGCGGGGGCCAGCAGGGATCAGGCTTTGGAGTCATTGGGATGTCAGTGAGGACAAGCGCCGGCTTTCGCGTCCGCCCGCTTGAGCCAAAACCGCGCTAGCCTTTCGGCGCCACCCGGCGCGAGGTTTTTTTGACGAGGCCGGTCTGGATGTCGAAATGCACCATGAAATAGGTTTCATCCATGACCGGCATGCCTTCGATGCGCCATTCCCAGACTTCTTCGCCCAGATTGCCAAAGACTGTGTTTGAGCCCGGCGCGCCGAGCAGGCGGCGAATGGCGTCGCGGCTCATGCCGGGCTGGACGCGGGCATAGTTGGCATCGGTCAGCGCCTGTTCCAGCCGGCTGACCACCTGTTGCCGGTCGAAACTGATCATGTAGCAATGCATGCCATTGGGCTGGCGGCTGTATTCCCAGGTCGCCGTGCCGTCCTCGTTGCTGTGCCGGTAGCCCGGCTCGCCCATGCGTTCCAGGACTTCGGCGGCGGTGGTGACGCCCGGCTGGATCTGCGGCAGGTTGAGCGCGTCGCAGGCAGGCAGGAGCGCCGCCGCCAGCAGGCTCGCGAGGGTGGAGAATAATCCGGTCTTGGCCATGATGAATTCCGGCAATCGGGCGATTCTGTGACTGTAGCCGGGATTGCCGATTCAAAGAAAGCCTGTTTTTCCCTTACAAACCGTACCGGCGGCGGTGAGCCAGGGCGGCCAGGCCGCCAAGCAGCATCAGGCCGGTCATGCCGAGGGCCAGATTGAGCGTTGCGCTCCACAGGGCCGGCGCGATCAGCGCCGCGGTGAGGCCATTGAAACTCGATTGCAGGCAGGTCTGGCAGGAGGCGGCAAGACCGCGCCGGGCCGGGAAGGGGTCGAGCGCCAGGAGGGTGAGGCTGGGCATGGTCAGCGCCATGCCGGTGGTGTAGACGAGGAGCGGCAGCACGCTCCACGGGAGCCCAGGGGGCAGGGCGAGATTGATGCCGAGATTGAGGGACGCGGCGCTGCCCATCACCGCGTAGCCGAGGGCGATGGTCCGCGTTGCCGACAGCTTGCCAGCCAGCCGCCCGGAGAGCCATGAGCCGCACAAGAGGCCGCTCATGGCCGGGCCGAACAGCCACAGGAAGGCCGTTTCCGGCAGGCCCAGATGGCGCATCAGGAATACCGGGGCCGACAGCACATAGATGAAGAAACCGGCGAAATTGAGCGACAGCGCGGTAGAGGCGAGCAGAAAGGCGGGCGAGGTCAGCGTCTGCCGGTAGGCGCGCGCCAGGATGGCGGGTTGCAGCGACTGGCGGCGCTCGGGCGGCAGGGTTTCCGGCAGCAGTTTCCAGCAGGCCAGCCACAGGGCGGCGCTCATCAGCACCAGGAAGGCGAATACCATGCGCCAGCCGAACCAAGTTTGCAGCCAGCCGCCGATGACCGGCGCGAGCGCCGGGGCCAGAGCGAACATCATGGTGATCTGCGCCATCAGGCGTTGCGCGGCGGGGCCGTCGTACAGATCGCGGACAATGGCGCGGCTGATGACGATGCCCGCGCCGGCGGTCACCCCCTGCATGGCGCGCCAGAACCACAATTGCCCGATGCCGGTGGCGAGCGCGCAGCCGGTCGAGGCGATGCCGAACAAGGAGAGGGCGACGAGAATCACCCGCCGCCGTCCAAAGCGGTCGGAGATTGCGCCGTGCCACAGGGTCATCACGGCGAAGGCGAGCAGATAGGCCGATAGGGTCTGCTGCACTTCCAGGGGGCTTGCGCCCAGTTGCTTGGCGATGTCGGGGAAGGCAGGCAGGTAGGCGTCGATGGAAAAGGGCCCCAGCGCCGACAGGGCCGCCAGCAGCAGGGCGATGCCGTGGGTGCGGGCCGGCTTCTCCCCGTCAGCCACGGGCCAGGCGCCGGTACTGAATGGCTTCGCCGACATGCGCGGCGGCGACCGCGTCGCTGCCGGCAAGATCGGCGATGCTGCGGGCGACCCGCAATATGCGGTGCCAGGCGCGGGCCGAGAGCTGAAGATTGCGGCTGGCCTGTTCGAGCAGTTTGCGCCCGCCTTCATCCGGCGCGCAGCAGGCATCGACCTCGGCGCTCGTGAGGCGGGCATTGCTCTTGTTCTGGCGCGCCCGTTGCCGGTCGCGGGCGGCGGCGACGCGCCGCCGGACCGAAGCCGAGCTTTCGCCCGTCGGCCGGTCGAGCAGGGCTTCCGGCGGCAGGGCGGGGACTTCGATCAACAGGTCGATGCGATCGAGAAAGGGGCCGGAGAGCTTGCCGCGATAGCGGGCGATCTGGTCCGGCGTGCAGCGGCAGCGCCCGGTGGTCGCGCCATGATGGCCGCAGGGACAGGGATTCATCGCCGCCACCAACTGAAAATCGGCGGGAAACTCGGCCTGGCGGGCGGCGCGGGCGATGTGGATGCGCCCGGTTTCCAGCGGCTCGCGCAGCGCTTCGAGCACCTTGCGGTCGAATTCGGGCAATTCGTCGAGAAACAAAATGCCCTGATGGGCGAGACTGATTTCGCCCGGCCGCGGCGGATTGCCGCCGCCGACCATGGCCACCGCCGAGGCCGAATGGTGCGGCTGGCGGTAGGGGCGACGGCCGAAGCCATGCGGACGGAACTGCCCGGCCAGCGACAGCACGGCAGCCGAGGCGCGGGCCTCGCCCATTTCCAGATCCGGCATCAGGCCGGGCAGGCGGGCGGCCAGCATGGACTTGCCCGCGCCGGGCGGGCCGATCATCAGCAAGGAATGATTGCCGGCGGCGGCGATTTCAAGGGCGCGCTTGGCCTGGGCCTGGCCGCGCACCTCGGCAAGATCGGGCGGCGGCGGCGGGGTTTCGCCGCTGGCCGGAGCGGCGCTCCCAAGCGCCTCGCGGCCCGTCAGATGAGCGCAGACGGCCAGCAGCGAAGCCGCGGCGAGGGCGCCGCCGCCGCCCGCGAGCGCCGCTTCGCCAGCGCTCGCATCCGGCAGGACGAGGGTCCGCCCGTGATCGCTGCCGCAAAGGGCCATGGCCAAGGCGCCGCGTATGGGGCGCAGTTCGCCGGACAAAGAGAGTTCGCCGGCGAATTCGTAATCGTGAAGCGGCCCCGCCGGCAACTGGCCGCTGGAAGCGAGAATGGCCAAGGCGATGGGCAGGTCGAAGCGGCCCGATTCCTTGGGCAGGTCGGCGGGTGCGAGATTGACGGTGATGCGTTTGGCCGGGAATTCGAAGCCGGAATTGACAATGGCCGCCCGCACCCGATCGCGGGCTTCCTTGACTTCGGTGTCGGGCAGGCCGACCAGGGTGAAACTGGGCAGGCCGTTGGCGAGATGGGCCTCGACCGTGACCGGCGGCGCATGGAGGCCATCCAGTCCGCGACTGTGCGCGATGGCCAGCGCCATCTGATTACTCGCCGCGCGCCTTTTCCAGCGCTTCGACGCGGGCTTCGAGTGCCTTCAGTTTTTCGCGGGTCCGGGCCAGAACCTGGGCCTGCACGTCGAATTCCTCGCGAGCGACCAGATCGAGCTTGGCAAAAGCGCCGCTGACCAGGGCCTTGGTGTTTTTTTCGATGTCCTTGACCGGCGAATTGGCCAGCAGGGCGCTCATCTTGGCGCCGATTTCTTCCAGGAATTTGGGGTCGAGCATGATAGTCCTCCGTGGGAGCGGCAGTGTAGCACAGCGGGATGAGGCGCTATTGGCCGCCGCTTGCCGCTGGCGGGGGCGAGGCGTATTTGAATCCCGCAGGGATGCGCCCTATACTGCACATGTGCTGACCATGACCATAAGGAGCCCATCAATGGCAACCGCGACCGAACGAATCCCGGTTCTTGTGACGCCGCAGGAAAAAACGATGATCGCCAAAATGGCGCAGGAGGCTCAATTGTCCATGGGCGAATTTCTTCGCCGCGCGGCATCATCGTTTCGCCCGAATGAGGACGAAAAGTTGCTGGAAGGCATGATCGATCAGATGCTGAAGACGACGGCCGAGGCCAATGCCGCGATTGATGAGGCCCTGGCCTTTGTCGAAGCCTCCAACCGGCGCATTGCCGAGATGGAAATCAAGGAGGCCGCGCTCTGATGGGCATCACGGAAAAAATGTGGGATGCCCTCGCCACGGTCATTAAAATGAACGACAAGGTGGAGCGCATGGCGGGCAGCATCAAGGCGCAGCAGGAAAAAATCGAAACCCTGACCGAGCGCGTGATCCGTCTTGAAACCGCGCTGGAAATCGCGCTTTCCCGCCCGCCAGGAGGCCGCTCGCCTAGCCGGCGGATTGAAAACAAAAACTAAGCCCGGCGATTCGCCATGAAGTCGCAGCCCCGGGGCCTTGCCGCGGGCGGCTGATTTCGCCCTAGCGGAACACAACCGTCTTGTTGCCATCCACCAGCACCCGGTCTTCCAGGTGGTAGCGCAGGCCGCGGGCCAGCACGGTTTTTTCGATGTCCTTGCCGTAGCGCACCATGTCCTCCGGCGAGTCGGAATGGTCGATGCGGATCACGTCCTGCTCGATGATCGGCCCGGCATCCAGTTCGCTGGTGACGTAGTGGCAGGTCGCGCCGATCAGCTTGACGCCGCGCGTATACGCCTGGTGGTAGGGCTTGGCGCCGGCGAAGCTGGGCAGGAAGCTGTGGTGGATGTTGATGATCCGGCCGGCCAGCGCCTCGCACAGATCGGGCGGCAGAATCTGCATGTAGCGGGCGAGCACCATGGTGTCGCCGCGCACGTCGTCGAAAATGCGGCGCATTTCGGCGTAAGCGCCCTTCGGGTTGTCGGCCTTGACCGGCACGTGATGAAAGGGGATGCCATGCCACTCGACGAAGCCGCGGAAGCTGTCGTGATTGGAGATGACGCAGGGAATCTCGATATCGAGTTCCTTGGCCTGCCAGCGCGCCAGGAGGTCATACAGACAGTGTTCCTGCCTGGAAACCAGCACGACGACGCGCTTTTTGACGGCGCTGTCATTGATCCGCCAGCTCATCGCCAGGGGCCCGGCGACGTCGGTCTGGAAACGCTCGCGAAACTCGGCGAGCAGAAAGGGCAGGGATGAAGCCTTGATCTCGATGCGCATGAAATAGCGGCCGGTCAGCGCATCCGAATGAAAGCTCGATTCGAGAATCCAGCCGCCGTGCGCGGCGATGAAGCCGGACACCCGGGCGATGATCCCGACCTGGTCGGGGCAGGAGGCGGAAAGCGTATAGAAGCGGTCGCTATGCATGGATTCTGGCGCGGGCGGGCTGGGGAAACGGCGGGCGGTCGGTCAGGTCTTGGCGAAGGCCTTGTCGATTTCGCGGCGCAGGTCGTCGTAGTTGTATACCACCGGGAATTGCGGGAATTCGCGGATGACGTTTTCCGGCGGATGGAAAAGGATGCCGCCGTGGGCCTCGCCGAGCATGGCCGTGTCGTTGTACGAATCGCCGGCGGCGACGATCTTGAATTTCAGTTCCTTGAAGCGCTTGACCGCCTCCTGCTTCTGGTTGGGCATGCGCAAGTGGTAATTGACCAGCATGCCCTGGGCATCGGCTTCCAGCGAGTGACAGAACAGCGTCGGCCAGCCAAGCTGGCGCATCAGCGGATGAGCGAATTCGTAAAAGGTGTCGGACAAAATGACGACCTGGCAAGCCTCGCGCAAGGCGTCGAGGAAAGCCCGCGCGCCCGGCATCGGGCCCATTTCGGCGATCACCTTCTGGATATCCGGCAGCCCCAGCTTGTGCTCGCGCAGAATATTCAGGCGATAGCTCATCAGCTTGTCGTAATCGGGCTCGTCGCGGGTCGTTCGCATCAGCTCGGGAATGCCCGTGCGCTTGGAAAATTCGATCCAGATTTCGGGGACGAGCACCCCTTCGAGGTCGAGACAGACGATTTGCACGGGCGGCTCCTGAGACGGCGAAAACCATAAATTCTACCCGATTGCGCCAAAGGCATCGCAGCCAGCCACCTCCTTCCCCCGCTGGCGGGGCATAGGTATCTACACATTCCCGATTCCTCCTGCTGGCCTCATACTTCGGGCCTCACGGGCGAATTGAGCGATCTCTTCGGGTGAGTAATGCGCCAGGGTTTCATTCATCACAAACAACAGGTACATCCCGGCCAGCAGCGCACTGGCCGTCACCGGCCTGGTGCGCTTCATCTGCCGCCCGGAGAGACGGACCAAAAAGGTTCGCGTGCGCTCGGCGCTTTCACCCTGCGCTCGCTCCAGCCGCCACGCCAACGCACACGCCTGCGACGCGATCAGCAAGCGCTTGAAGATCGCCTCCCCGCTTTCCTGCTCCCAGTGCTCCACCTGCTGACCCGCGCCCTTGAGCAGCTTGAAGTACGACTCGATCCGCCAACGCCAGTAGTACCACAGCGCCAACTCTCCCGCCTCGACCGCTTCGGGCACGTTACTCAACAAATACCACTGGGCCAGTACCTTGCCCGCTTCGTCTCGTACTTCACCGACCACCAACCTGACCTTCAGGGCTTCTCCCTTGACCGGAGGAACGCGCTTGCCTTGTCCGTCCAGCGCCTTGGGACGGGCCGCACGACTGACAACGACCAGCGTGCTGGCAATCCATTGCACGGCTTCTCGCCCTTGGTACGATACCTGCCGCTGCGGCTGGAAGTCCAATCCCTGCGCGACCGCGCTCAGCGCCATCGAGCGATCTTGCCATTTCACTTGGCTGCCAGCCTTCACCCGCACCAGCCACCGATGACCGGCGGCGCTCCATTGGCGCAGATGCCCGATCGAGTCCGCTTCACGATCCACGATGTGCACCAGCGGGCATCCCAGCGCCTGGCGTTGCAGCCAGCCCATGCGCTCGCTCAACTCGTCAAGGTGCGATTGCTGGGGTAATACGCCATCGGCGCGACTGCTCAGCAGTCCCTCGGCGGTACGAAGATTCTGGACCGGCGCACAGATCGTCGCGCCATCGCGGTCGCTGACCAGCACGGTACTTTGCAGGTCGTAACCGACATCATGCTGGTGCGTCATGCGGATCCGGTCACGTTTGCTGCCATGGGTGCGAAAGTTCAGTCTGGACCAATCATGGACGGCCAGTGCATAGGCGTCACAACTCTCCTCAATGCCTTGGCGGGCCATGTCAAGCAAGGGGACAACCAAATCCACAGGCTTGACACGCGGATTGCCCAGAAAGCGCCACAATGCCTGTGTGTCAGCCAGGCTCGACTGTTCGCCAGGCAGCGACTTCATGCCCGCCGCCAAGCTCGGCACACCAGCGGCATGCTGCATCACCAAACGATGTGCCCGCCTGCGCAGACGAGGCTCCAAGGTCGAAAAATCAATGGCATACTGCTTATTATCAACGTTTTGGGTGAGATGTGTAGATACCTATGCCCCGCAAGCGGGGGAAGGCGCGTGATTTCCTCTCCCGCCTGCGGGAGCCTGTCCGGGGCTGAGGGCCTTGGGGCGTATTACATAACAAGAAACAGAAACAACGATGTCGGAACACGTATTGCAAGACCCTGCCGCGCTGCCGTTGAAGCGGCTTGCCGCTGGCGGGGAAGGGGCGGAGGAGGCCGCGCCGCCCCCGCCCGATACCGGGCTGATGTGTCTGGTGATGATGGCGCGCCTGCATGGCGTGGCGGCGGACCCGAGGCAACTGGCGCATGAATTCGCGGTGAGCGGCAAGGTCTTTGGCGTCTCCGAGATACGGCTCGCCGCCAAGCGGCTTGAACTGGAAGCCAAGCACGTCAAAACCGATGCTTCCCGCCTGTCGCGCACCCCCTTGCCGGCCATCGCCATCGGGCGCGCAGCCGACGGCTCGCCGGCATTCTTCATGCTGGCGCGGGTGGAAGGCGATCAAGTCTTGATTCAATCCCCCGCCGCCGGGCGGCCGGAAAGCGTGACCCTGGCCGAACTGGAAAACCGCTGGACGGGAGAATTGATTCTCTTCACCTCGCGCGCCTCCTTGGCCGGCGAGATGAAGAAATTCGACTTCACCTGGTTCGTGCCGGCCATCGTCAAATACCGCAAGCTCCTGGGCGAAGTGATGGTGGTGAGTTTCGCCTTGCAGATCTTCGCCCTCATCACGCCCCTCTTCTTTCAGGTCGTGATGGACAAGGTCCTGGTGCATCGCGGCTTCACCACGCTCGATGTCATCGCCATCGGGCTTTCCGTCGTCGTGCTGTTTGAAGTCGCGCTCACCACCTTGCGCAGCTATGTGTTCTCTCATACCACCAGCCGTATCGACGTCGAACTCGGCGCGCGGCTCTTTCGCCATCTCTTGACCCTGCCGCTCGCCTATTTCCAGGCCCGCCGGGTCGGCGACTCGGTGGCGCGGGTGCGCGAACTGGAAAACATCCGTTCCTTTTTGACCGGCAATGCCATCACCTTGCTGCTCGATTTGCTCTTCTCGGTCGTGTTCATCGCGGTCATGCTCTTCTACAGCGGCTGGCTGACCTTGATCGTGGTCATCTCGCTGCCCTGCTATGCGGCGATTTCGCTCGGCTTCACGCCCATCCTGCGCGCCCGGCTGCATGAGAAATTCAATCGCGGCGCGGAGAATCAAGCCTTTCTCGTCGAAACCATCAGCGGCATCGACACCGTGAAAGCCATGGCGGTGGAACCGCATTGGACGCGCAAATGGGACAACCAGTTGGCCGCCTATGTGTCGTCGAGCTTTCGCACGGCGATGATCGGCGCCTTCGCCAACGGCGGGGTGAGCCTGGTTTCCAAGATCGTGACGGTGGCGACCCTGTATGTCGGCGCCCGGCTCGTCATCGACAGCCAATTGACGGTCGGCCAATTGATCGCCTTCAACATGCTGGCCGGCCAGGTGGCGCAGCCGGTGATGCGGCTCGCCCAATTGTGGACGGACTTTCAGCAGACCGGCATTTCGGTGCAGCGCCTGGGCGATATTCTGAATACCCGCACCGAAGTCGCCGGCGCCAAAAGCGCGCTGCCGCCCCTGGCCGGACGGGTGAGCTTCGACGACGTCGTGTTCCGCTACCGTCCCGACGGCCCCGAAGTGCTGCGCCGGGTATCGCTCGACATCGCGGCCGGCGAGGTCATCGGCATCGTCGGGCGTTCCGGCTCGGGCAAGAGCACCTTGACCAAACTCGTGCAACGGCTCTACGTGCCCGAGCGCGGCCGGGTGCTGGTCGATGGCATGGATCTCGCGTTAGCCGAGGCGAGTTCGCTGCGCCGCCAGATTGGCGTCGTCTTGCAAGACAACGTGCTCTTCAACCGCAGCATCCGAGACAACATCGCGCTCGCCGACCCCGGTGCGCCGCTGCCGGCGGTGATTCGGGCGGCGAAACTCTCGGGCGCGCATGAATTCATTCTCGAATTGCCCGAAGGCTACGACACCCTGGTCGGCGAACACGGCTCCACCCTGTCCGGCGGGCAGCGCCAGCGCATCGCCATCGCCCGGGCCTTGATGACCAATCCGCGCATCCTCATTTTTGATGAAGCGACCAGCGCGCTCGACTATGAATCCGAACGCATCATTCAAAACAACATGAAAGCGATCTCTCAAGGGCGCACCGTGATCATCATCGCCCACCGGCTCTCGGCCGTGCGCGACGCGAACCGGATCATCGTCATGGATCGCGGGCAAATCGTCGAAATCGGCAGCCACGCCGAACTGCTGCGCCAGGAAACCGGGCATTACGCACGGCTCTATCGTTTGCAGCAGGGCTGAGGGAGAAGAGGATGCGTTCACTTCGCTTTCAGGCGATGGCCGGGCTATTCAAACATTACGGCGCAGCCTTCACCCATGCCTGGCGGCATCGCCGGGAGATGGGGCCGGTCGAGCGTCTGCCGCACGAGGCCAGGTTTCTGCCCGCCGCGCTCGCCTTGCAGGAAACGCCCGTGTCGCCCGCGCCGCGCGCGGCGATGTGGCTGTTGCTCTGTTTCGCGCTCTTGGCGCTGCTCTGGGCCCTGTTCGGCAAAATCGACGTGGTGGCGACGGCGCAGGGCAAGATCGTGCCCAATGAGCGCACCAAGACGATCCAGCCCTTCGAGACGGCCACCGTGAAGGCGATTCATATCTCCGACGGACAGATGGTCAAGGCGGGCGATGTGTTGATCGAACTGGACGCAACCATGGCAATCGCGGACCGGGACCGGATCGACAACGATTTCGACGCGGCGCGCTTGCAGGTCGAACGCGGCCGGGCCTTGCTGGCGTCTCTGGAGGCCGCGCGCGATGTGCCGATGCGCCGACCGCCCGAGGTCAGCGATGCGATGTTCCTGGAAGCGGAACGGCTCCTGGCCGGGCAACTCGACGAATACCGGGCCAAGCGCCAGCGCATCGAAGCCGACATCGCGCAGCGCGAGGCGGAATTACGTTCGACAGAAGCCCTGGTGAAAAAGCTCGAACAAACCGTGCCCATCGCCCGGCAACGGGCCAAGGACTACAAGGATCTGGTCGACCGGCAATTCGTCTCCCGGCATGGCTACCTCGAGCGCGAACAGGCGCGCATCGAACAGGAGGCCGATCTCGCGAACCAGAAAAGCCGCGCCAAGGAGATCGAGGCGGCGCTGCGGCAAGTGCGCGGACAGCGCGTGGAACTCCTGGCCGAACTGCGCCGGGCGACGCTCGACAGCATGAGCGATGGCCAGCAAAAAGCCAGCGCGCTCGAACAAGAACTCCTCAAGGCCGACACGCGGGGCAAATGGATGACGCTCACCTCGCCGGTGGACGGCACGGTGCAGCAGCTTGCCATCCATACCGAAGGCGGCGTGGTGACGCCGGCGCAAGCGCTGATGATGATCGTGCCGCAAGACGACGTGCTGGAAGTGGAAGCCTTTCTGGACAACAAGGACATCGGCTTCGTGAGGGCAGGGCAGGCGGCCGAGGTGAAGATCGAAACCTTTCAATACACCAAATACGGCACCATCCACGCCCGGGTGATGTCGGTGTCGCATGATGCGATCAACGACGAGCGGCGCGGGCTGATCTATTCAACCCGGGTCAAGATGGACAAATCGGCCATCCGGGTCGGCGGCGCGGACGTCAATCTGAGCCCGGGCATGGCCGTGGCGGTGGAAATCAAGACCGACAAGCGGCGTGTCATCGAATACTTCCTCTCCCCCTTGATCCAGCATGCTCAGGAGAGTTTGCGGGAGCGGTGAGGGGAGCAAGCTCAACTCACAAGCCTGGAGTGGCTTCGGCTCAAGTGCTTACGTTTTCCCCTCTCCCGCTTGCGGGCGAGGGGTGCAAAGCGCATGAGCGCGAAAGTCTGTGCTTGTCCGCACTTGAATCAAAACCGATCTATAGAACCGGCGATTAAGGGTTGCACTGTAGGGGCACGGCATGCCGTGCCCCTACAGGAAATGGCAATGAAATCATCTCAATCCGTAATTGCCGGGT
>Ga0209737_10002519_pt1 | contig 12829 bp, 15 predicted proteins | sample TergutCu122P3_FD_187284 | JGI IMG/M metagenome (GOLD analysis project Ga0209737, IMG submission 187284) | Cubitermes ugandensis P3 segment gut microbial communities from Kakamega Forest, Kenya - Cu122 P3 (SPAdes) (version 2) | ecosystem: Host-associated > Arthropoda: Insects > Digestive system... | reverse complement strand
TCATGGTATCTAAGCTTTCATCCCATTTATCCAGTAAATCAAAACTTAGATAAAATTCACCCCGGCGAACAAGCCGTTCATTATATGTACTCCAATCACGAGTGTCTATGTAAGGGTCTCCCCATCTCTCGTTTTTCACCATAAAACTAAGGTGGGAAGCCCGCAAACTTATTCTTTTGCATAAATTAGTCATTTATGCAACACAGCAACAAAGAAGGAAAATTATTATCTTATGAGATGAGATTAGGATGCATGCAATATCGATATATTATGATAGCACTCGCTGTGCTTATTGTCTGCGTAGGCTGCGTGTCTGCACTTACAATATCAACATCTACAGTACGCACAGAAGATGGAGCAACCCAGTCAATGACATCAACGAGCGGGTACTCAGCATCGACAGCAGCCGAACTTGATGAACATGCACCAGAAAGCGACGTAGAGGTAGCATCGGTTACAACCATAGAAGAAACAGATATGAAGACATTAGACGCAGAAGCGGAGCAGTCAACAAACTGCACTGACACATCTGGAGGCGAGTTAATCGTCAGATTTGAGCCTGAATACTTTGAACTTCCTGATGGAACATTGAATGCACTCGCAATGAAAGAAGCAGAGCTCAAAGCTCACAGTGCTATACATGCAACCGTACTCTCAGATCTTACAGAGGTTGGAATACCAGGTCTTCAGCTTATTAGACTACCTGATGATATGACTTTAGAAGAAGGAATTGCACACTATGAATCCTTGCCTGGAGTGAGATTTGCAGAACCAAATTATCAGATATCACTATCCTCTGATGAATGTGCAGAACATGATGCTACTGACATAACAACTGAAACATCAACTTCTGACATCTAATACACCCTTTTTCTCAGAACCATGATTTCTAAAAATAATGTTACATCATTATTGCTGGTATGCTGTACCATTGCACTCATTTCGATGATCTGTTGCGCAGGATGTATAACAACCCCTGCATTATCACAAAATGGCATACACATCGCAGCACAAAATGATCGAACAGGAAATATGCTTGCATCATTCTCAGAGCGATATCAAGAGAGCACGCAGGTGCCAGTCTTGGTCTCACAGTTCGATACATGGGATCAGGTTGAGTTCCAGGAATATGATCTGATTGATCTGATTATTGTAGATGTGGCGACTCTTCAGAGCCTTGCAGAGCAGAGCAAGATTACGCCAATCACCATATTATCTGATGGTTCAATGAACAAAACGACATTTGATAGCATTATGCTTCAACCATACACTATTGAATCAAATCTCTATGGCCTTCCCCTTCATCCAGATATGCTTGGATTTGTTATCTGGGCAGATCTTTTTGAGTCAGAAGATGAGATCCATGCATTCAGCGAAGCATATGGATATCATATTGGAAATCCACTCACCTATCATGATCTGCTTGATATCATTGCATTCATATCACGTCCTGAAACTCAAAGATATGGAATAGGTATTGCAGGAGATGAACCAGATGCTTTGCAAAACCTCTATGAAAGTATTATGCACTCATATGGAAGGACTCCAACTGATGAAGATGTACAAGAAGCAGAAGCAGTATTTCAGAAGCTGATATTGCACACTCCATCTGAATATACTACGTGGACCAGAGAAAATGTAACAAATGCTTTGTTACAGCGCAATATTCAAAGTGCGATTACGTGGTTTTCAGAATTCGAAACCCTCAGCTCTCCTGAACACAATCCAGACAATGACAAATTCATCTTCTTACCACTCCCAGGAAGTTGGAATAGTCAAGAATCATTTCACAGTGTTAGCATACCAAGAGGATGGGTATTTGCAGTACCAAACACTCCTGGTGAGAACGCTGATGTGAGTGCATTTTTGAAATGGTTCTATCAGCCAGATACACAATGGGAATGGATGCAGGCTGGAATGCAACCAATGATTCATGAAATTCAAGAATCTTGGGAGTACATCATGGCAAATGGATACAATGCTGCATACATTATCAGCCTTCGAAATGCATGGAGAAATACAGCATAGCCAAACGAATAGCAAAAAATACATCTCTTTTAAAATATGAGCATGATATCTTTGCCCTACATAAGCCCTACACAATTATATGTACTCACAGAGAAGTAAAAGGTAGATAATCTCGTCACGCCGCGAGAAGGTGCGAAGACCCCCCTTTAATCAAGGGGATCTAAAATATATCTTATTGGGCTCGCCCTTAATCCCATATCTGTGAGTACTCCCACTGATATGAAGTCACCGCCTCCTCGCGGCGTGGCGAGGAAGTGAAAGGTAGATAATCCAATGGATGAGATCTGTTCTGATGATAAACCACCTAGTACATCGGTTGTGCCCTGTACTTCTTGCAATGTTCCTTCACCTGCTTTGACGTATCCTGCACAAGGTTGTGCCTTGTGCGATCAGGGTGCAAAAATGGTACTTTTCATAACTGGATTATGCGAGCGCACATGCTGGTACTGTCCATTATCACAGGAGCGAAAGGATAAAGATCACATTTATGCGAATGAACATGAGATAACGTCTCCAGATGAGATGCTCATTGTTGCTGAAAAAATGAGTGCCCTTGGCACTGGTGTTACTGGAGGAGAACCATTTTCTGTTATTGACAGACTTGTCAAATTCACCCGTGTGCTAAAAGAAACATATGGCAATGACCATCAGATTCATATGTACTCTGGTATTGCTCCAACAAAGGAAGACCTGGAGCAGATCGTTGGCCTGGTTGACGAGATCCGATTACATCCACCAGTAGAACTGTGGGATGATATCAGCAATACTGAATATGCAACATCAGTCAATCTGGCACGCTCCCTGGGATTCCATATTGGGTTTGAAGTCCCATCTATTCCAGGCCTTGAAAAGTTCGCATCACTTCTTCCACAACTTGATTTTTTGAATGTAAATGAACTTGAGTGGGGAGATACCAATGCAAATGCTATGCGATCTGCGGGCTATGAACTCGCAACTCCAACTTCTAATGCTGTTTCTGTTGATTTACACGCTGCACAGGAGTTTTTAAAAGATCCTAAAGTCCACTGGTGTTCGTCACTTTTCAAAGACAGTATTCAACTTCGAAGGAGATTGATACGAATTGCAACAAATACAGCACGCCCATTTGATGAGGTAACAGAAGACGGAACCATCCTGTATGGTGTTGTCGAAGGAAATCCTGATCTCACATCAGTCATTGCTCTCAGCGAAGATATGTGCACTCGATATACCGATCGAATCGAACTTGCATGGTGGATTCTTGAAGATATTGCGTCAGAGCTTCCAAAATACAATCCACACATCATCGAAAGGTACCCAGATGGTGGACATATTCTTGAGGTAATACCGTTATGAAGTTATTTGAATCGGCATATCTCTGGTATCTACTTCGAAAATGCAATCATATTCCAAATCATATCGCTGTGATTCAGGATGGTAACAGACGATATGCTGAAAAAATGGGAATACCACGGGCAATTGGGCACCGCGTCGGAGCAGATCGTACTGGGCAGGTGCTTGAATGGGCACATGAAGTTGGAATACATTACTTAACACTCTACACATTCTCGACTGAGAATTTCAATCGAACAAAAGATGAGTTAGACGAACTTTTTACCTTATTTAAAGAACGTTTAGCACTTATCGTAGAAGATGAGCGTATTCATAAATACGGCATTAGAATTCAGATGATTGGTGATAAAGAGAAATTACCATTGGATATTCAAGAAATAATTCATAATGCTGAATCTGCGACTGCTCATTACAGCAACTATTATGTCAATATTGCTCTCGCATATGGAGGGAGAGATGAGATTATACAGACAGGTAGAAGAATTCTTGACGACGTTAAAAAGCAGGAGTTACATGCTGAGCAAATAACTCCTGAGCTGATAGAAGACTATTTGTACAGTCGAAACAACGCCATGCCTCCAGTAGATCTGATTATTCGAACTGGTGATGACAATAGAACATCGAACTTTCTGCCATGGTTTGCAAACGGATACGAAGCAGCTGTGTATTTCTGTGCACCTTACTGGCCACTGTTCAAAAAGACAGATTTTCTAAAAGCAATTCGGGAGTACTCACATCAGCGGGAAACCCACTGATAGGAGATTAAGGTAGCTGTTGTCGCCTTGTATTAGATATTTTTTAGACCCCCGCTAGTGGGGTCTTCGCGCCTCCTCGCGGCGTGGCGAGTTATTTTAACGCTTCAAATACAGCTTTTTCAAGTGCATTGATGAGATCCATCTCCTGTGCATTTGGAACAAGCTCAAAAAGGGGTTTTCCTTGGATGAGAAAGAGAGAGTGTCCCTCTTCAACATCTTTGATAAAATAATTATTGAAGTAGACCAATTCAACATGAGAGACAACAAGATTTTGTGCAAGAGCACAGATATCATCTTGTACTTCTTGCTCAGTATACGTTGTACTTCCTCTGTGCTGCCACTCAATTTTTACCGTTATTGTCTCAATCTGCTCTCCACAGCCCGCGCAACCATTGCATTGTTCAGGGGAGCAGCCACTCATTTCATGGGATTGATGTGTGCATTCAGGATCCTTATTCATGATAATATAGATGAAGCTATTGGGTAATAATGGTTGAGAGAATTTAGGTGCTTTCAGCGTGAACAGTATCAGATATAGAAATCAGGATAGCCATGAGTTATAAGGTGAAAAATGCTTTCGTTTGATGAAGAACAGCCAGTACTTCAAAATGTAATAATCGGCCATCTTGATATGGATAGCTTTTTTGCGTCCGTTGAGATCGCAGATCATCCAGATCTTCAAGGGAAGCCAGTAATTGTTGGAGCTCGCCCAGAAGGTGGAACAGGAAGAGGTGTCGTCTTTACCTGTTCCTATGAAGCGAGAGTTTTTGGGCTTTCATCAGGTATGCCTATCTCCACTGCGTTTCGGTTATGTCCAGACGGAATTTATTTAATGCCACGGCATAACAGATATCGTGAGATATCAAAGGAGATCATGACATGCATTGCAAATACAGGATTTCCAATAGAACAGGTAAGTATTGATGAAGCATATCTGGACCTCTCATCCACAGGTTCGTTTGACGAAGCACGCAGAGTATGTGAGGAATTAAAAGCAGAAATTTTCGAACAATTTCGTTTGACATGTTCAATGGGTATTGCTCCATCCCGCAGTTATGCAAAAATTGCATCAGAACAGGAAAAACCAGATGGTCTCTTTGTACTGTTACCTGAGGAAGTCGTGCCCATACTTGATCCAATGCCTGCATATACTATTCCAGGGATTGGAAAGAAAGGAACACAAATTCTTGAAGAACATGGTATCAAGACAGTAAGCGATCTTCGAGCAATGGATCGATGGATACTCGGAGATCTGTTTGGTTCAATGTCACAGCAGATGTATACCATTGTGCACGGATATGAACGAAAGGGATTATCGCATAGTACTTCTGTTTCATCGATAAGCAAAGAAACTACATTTTTGCAAGATACATCAGAGCGCGATCTTCTGCTTGAGACATTGATCCGTTTAACGATGATAGTGCATAAACAGATGATACAGACAGGGTATTCCTGTAAAACAGTGACATTGAAAATCAGATATACTGGCTTTATTACCCGTACGTATGCAGTAACCCTCTCTCACGGAAGTCGTGAATATGATCTCTTACGCCAGACTGTGCTTCATTTGTTTGAGACACGATATGAAGAGAAATCAGTCAGATTAATTGGAATTAAATTCTCTGGACTTGACAGACTCTCAGATGGACAGCGCAGGCTTGATGAATTTGGTGCAGGGATATAGAGCCACGTTTTAAAATAGAAAATAGTATGTATCCTGTGAATCTCACATGATCGCCAGATAGAGTTATGGTATTGGATTATTCTAAGAAGATCTCTCCATCATCACGGAGATAGACTTCGATATCTGCTCGAAGAAGCCTGCCACGTACAGAATCAGGAACTTTCTCTCTCACTTTATTGCAGAGATCAAGAAGGTCATATCTGACAGCAATGCCGTGCTCATCTCCTTTGGTAATCACAGATTCTGCAGCTTTGATGAGATCATTGCCCTTCTCAAGAGTGCAAAGGTGAATAGCATCAAGCGTGTTCATGAACTCAAGCGTCTCATAAGCACGTTGTATATTTTCATTTGCAGCTTTCTCAATCAGACTGACATTGGCCTTTGTAGTATGCACAATGTCCGCAATTTGCTGCTGAGTATATCCTGCACGACGGTACCTGAGAATTTCCTTCTGACGTTCTGTGAGAGTTCCTGCCTCCATAAAGTACTATTAACAGTTGATATTAATAGGGTTTTCTTTTTATCAAAAATAATCATTACAGGCAAAGTATAGAATAAAGATGAAAAGGTAATGCAGATTTTTTTCAATATAAAAATGAAATATATTTTGTATTGATTATATATAGTGTGGTTTCTTTGAAAGTTGGACTGGAGTATATAACGGTCTGAATGGAACATCCGTCAGATCAGAATTCAGTTGATCTTTTAGTTCTTCAATCGTCATTGTCTGTTTGTGTGGCTTATTCAGTGCAGATTTCTCTCGAATAGTGACTGGGAACTCACTGGTTTCCATCTCATTATCTCCGATGACAATGACATATGGCACCCAATCCATAGCTGCTTCACGCACCTTTTTACCAACTGACTCTTCTCTATCATCTATATCTGTTCGAATTGCAGCCATAGACAATATATCAGTCAGGCCCAAGGCATAGTCAACATGACGCTCAGCTATTGGAATGACTCGCACTTGTGTTGGTGAGAGCCAGACTGGAAGGTGAGGAACTTCCTGATGAGCAGTGTTCTCAAGAATAGCACAGATAACTCGTTCCAGACTTCCGGTAGGAGAGAAGTGCAGAATTGGAGGATATACCTCTTCGCCATCGAGATGGTACTTGATATCGAATCGTTTCGCACTCTCGACATCGATCTGAACCGTTGGATTCTCAATTGGTCTGTTTTGTCCATCAATAGCCGCAAGATCTATTTTTGCTATCCAGTAATGTACTCGTTCAGATAGAATGTTAATGAGAATCGGTTTATTTGATTCAGCAACGATCTTTTTGATCCATGCCTCATGTTCATTAAAGAATTCTTGTGTGCATCGGAACGTGCCAACCAGCTCTGTGCCAAAATCCTCTCCACTCTGCCACCCAATAGCAAGTTGTTCTTCAAAACAGGTAAGAACTTCTGACATATCCTTGCACAGTGAGTGCATATCAGGCATAGTAAACGCACGAAGACGTTTTAGTCCAACGACCTCACCTTTCTGTTCGTGACGGAAGGAATAGGTTGAGAGTTCATACAATTTCAGTGGCAATTGGTTTGGAGAGATGAACATGCTGCGCATCGAGGTGAACATGCCAAAACATGCAGCAAATCGGAGCATCATATCACGGTTTCCACTCTTAAATCGGTACTGACGTTCTCCAAACTTCGCTGCGTGTTCATATATTGCCTGATCGGAAAGATCATACATCACAGGTGTCTCGACTGGACTACCACCATATGCAAGCACATGTCCCATCACATAGTCAGACAGTAGATCACGGATCAGCTTTCCTTTTGGCAGCCAGCGCAAGTGTCCAACATCACTTACTGGTTCGTAATCAGCAAGCTCTTTTGAACGCATGAGGGAGACGTGAATTGGTTCTCCGCCAACTGGTGTTGCATTATTAGTTTCCTTTTTCACAAGACAGCCAAACGGTGAATCATCCATAAATGCAGAGACATCATGACGAGCACCGTCAGGAGTCATGACAAAATACGTATGTGTGATTTCTGTTTTTGTGACTGGTGCAGCATCTTCGCTTGGTTCTATGTTTCGTGAAAGTTCGGAAAGAGGATGACCCTTGCATGAGAGAGTAAACGCTTTATACCATCCAAATGGTGCACGCTGTACTTCGTATCCTACTGCTTTTAATCCAGCTTCAATACCTTTTAATGCTTCAATTGCCACATCTGGACTGCTTAAGTCATTACTTAAGTGCGCATATGGGTATACCATGATCCGCTTGGATTCAACTTTGACAGCAGTTGTTATTATCTCTGCAACAGATTTGTCAATAACATCTAAAAGTCCGTCTGCATCCTGCGCCTCCACGGCACAGAACGCAACCAATGCATCATCGAGACGTCCTGAAAGAATGTCAGTCTCTTCTGCGATCTTGGTTTTTTTCTTAGCTTCATACTCGATGAAATCAGAGTGTATTAAAAGAAGACGCATATTAGGGATGCTCCAGTAATATCCACATATATTTCCTTTTCATTTGTTAATAAGTATAGTCTCACTCTTTTTTGTTCGCATAGTATTTTGAAAGAGTTGCCTGGCGCTGATTCATGTATTTTGCTCCACTTTTGACGTTATATGGAGCAGAAGCGCGTTCTGTTGAATAAAAGACCAGTTGTCCAATTGACATGCCTTCATAGACCTTTACTGGGCGGGCATTTACATTGCACATCTCAAGTGTAATGCTGCCACGGAACCCTGCATCTATCCAGCCTCCAGTCTGATGAAGTTCGATTCCAAGGCGTGCGATGCTACTTTTTCCTTCGATGCTTGCAACAATATCATCAGGAAGACCGATGACTTCTAGTGTTTCAGCAAGTACGAATTGTCCAGGATTGAGAATAAAGCTTGATGCAGTAGTGGACTCTGTTTGTGCACAGACGGATTCATGATCATATGGATCAATGACATCTTCTCCAGGCAGGTACCACACAAAATGACCGCCAAGGCGGATGTCAAGAGAGTTTGGCTGGATAAGATCGGGATTATACGGATCTACAAAGATGTGACCGTGCCTGATCCGATCACTGATCTGCCAGTCAACGAGTATCATGTGGATGTTCCCCAAAGTTGAAAGGTATTTCACCACGTCTACTATTATTATTAATCATAAATATTCTAATTTCTCCTCTTATTACTGATATAGAGTTTGTTTAACAAGTTTATTAAGATATGTATGTACTCTCATCACATACTGGCACATTAGACCATGAGCGCATTCCACTCCATTACTAACATGTTGCGAATGTTACCTGGTACACATATTTATCAAATGGGAAGGAGAGCTGCTGCATGAAGTGTATCTGCGCTATCCTATCAATAAACAATGAAACAAGATGGAATTCTCTGTATCAGAGAAAGGTGCTCAATAATGGTTGATCTCAATCAAAAGTCAAGAATCGCTTACAATAAAAAAGCTGACGATTACGACAACAGCCGCGAAGGTCAATTTACCCGTAATATCCATCTGTTATTATTATCAAAGATGAATTGGAAAGATAATCAGAGTGTCTTGGATATCGCCTGTGGAACAGGCTCTTTACTCGCGGCTATGAACAGGCAAAGGGTGATAAAAGGATTTGGTATTGACATTGCCGACCAAATGATAAATAAATGCCATCGCCATGAACCCTTGCATGGAATTTCATGTGTCCGGGTGTGAGGCGATTCCATTCCCAAATGAGTCAATGGACATAATAACTGTATGTGCCGCATATCACCATTTCCCTCATGTTGCAGCTTTTGCGAATGAAGCGGGGAGGATTCTCAAGCAAAGTGGAATGATCTATATAGCAGATGTATTTGTGCCATCATTTCTAAGGGTTATTCTGAATCCTTTCGTGCCGCTACTATGTGCAGATGGAGACGTCAGATTTTACTCTCCAAAGGAAATCATCAACAATTTCAAGCGTTTCGACTTTGAGGAATTGAATGTAACAATATCTGGCTCTATCCAAATAGTTACGATGCGAAAATTATGACTTTTTAAATATTAAATCTTGGTGAGTTTGCTAGGACCTATCCAAAGGCGAAAGTGGATTCAGTTCTCGCAAAACACCTTATCGTAACTGGAGCAGCTGACGTGTCACGTCAATATATCGCAGCAGCTATCTACACTGGCTTTGCAGATCCAGAACTCATCACAAAAAATGAGAAGTTGACTCCTTTTCTCGCAGCTGAAATCCTCTGCAACGTTGCTGAGGTAACTGGGAAAGGCCGCCAGTATATCAGACGCATCGAGGGTACTGATATCCTTCATCAGGTAGTATCGCTACGTATACAACTTCAGTTATGCCATCAAATGATTTTCTAAAACGTTTCGGTAACGAGGCTGTTACACAAAACATAGTCACAGGATATAATATCTACGATCCTATTCATAATTCTCGTTTTGAACAAAATTTCACCTTACATTACAGCCATTCTGACATAGATCATGCAGTGCAGCTTCTTGCACTCCTAAAATCAGAAGATCTCTTAGGGTATGTTAACATCGAGCCTAAAACATCAGCTTTCCAGTATCTTCCTGAATGGGATCCAATTCCAGAGGCATCTTCTGATTATTATGTAGAACATTATGTAGAACAGACAGGAGATGATTTCTACATCAGCTATGCTCTGGAATATGATCTCGTCTTTGAATTCAGTGAGATGCAGATGCTCGACCATTTCGACACAGTTGTTTCAACCTATGCAAAAAAAAGCACTGATAATCCTGATGGAGATGGATTAATTGTTCATTCCTGGTGGGATCCATACTATTTTACAGAATATGAGATGAAAGAGACGTATGCCAAGGTGTACAATACCGTTGTTGAACAGGGAGATTACGTGCTGCACACTGTCTCACGTATAGAAGACATAGAATCTGTGCAGGATTGGTTCAAAGAACATATGGAAGATAGCATGGAGATACCACAGCATGTTCGCTACGTTAATCTTGCATTTTTCCGATATCTGGATAGTGAAGGAGAGCATTGTTCTCCTTGCTAAAAAAATAACATCCTTGATATCACCGTTCTAAAAAAAAGAGAAATTACTTCATTTTTGGTTCTACATAGATATATCCTATTTTTGTCTCTGTTCCCGACAGTTCATCGCTTATTCCAGTGAGTGAGATCGTGTAGAGGCCAGGCATGGTATACTGCGTCTCCGCACGCTTCCCTTCTTCCGTGTTTGGCGTTTCTTTTCTCTCTCCGTTTCCAAAGTCCCAGATCCATGTCTCTGGTGTACCACTGATTGGATTCGGAGTAAATCTCACATTCAATGGAACAGTTCCTCTGCACGGTGTTTCTGTACAAGGCTCGCAAATGTTTCCGTTACAAATCTCAGCAGTGAAATCTACGCGAATCTGCTGATCACGTGGTCTTCCCACTGCTATGATGGTATAATCCTGATCTGCAGTACGATTGATATATGGCTCCGGAGGCAGTAGTTCTCCGTTTACACTTATATTTTCAAGTACGTGTCCAGGTCTTGAATCAAATGAGATAACAAACTCTGCACCTGCATCAAGTTCCCATGTGCCTTTCGGAACTGCGATTCCTCCAGTTCTTTCATCGGAGATAATAGTATATTTCGTGCTCGGTGTCACGGTGGGTGATACTGTAGGCGTTAGAGTTGGCGTTAGAGTTGGCGTTACCGTCGGTGAACCCGTTGGCTCTGCATTTGTCACTTCAAATCCATTCACAAATGTTGTAGATGCTCCACCTTGGGTAACGGTAACATCCCAAAATCCAAGTGCAGCACCGGTGAGTGACAGGGTGGCGGATATCTCAAATGATGAATGATAGAAAACACTCGTTGCCGGAATATCTGGATATCCGGTGCGGGTAAGGCTTACTTTAACATCTTCCTCAAAATTCTGCCCATATATGGTAATATCCAGAAGGGATTCGGTGCTTCCCTCATATAGTGGGTTCCCATATGATGGAGAGATCTCAAAGGCACCAAGCGTTTCATCTGGTTCAAATTCTATGAATGTCACCTCTCCCATCAAAACCAAATGTTTCACGGTCCACAGGGGTGATTTCGATACGATATGCACCTGCTTCTTCTGGTTCAAATGAACACAAAAGAGAATCTTCTGTTATTGAGAATTCTGTATTCTCCGGGGTGAGTTCAACCTTTTTTCCAGATTCGTATACGACAGTGATACGAACGTGCTCAAGGAGGGAATCAGTAGAAAGCATCGAATACATTTCGATATATGACTGCTCAGTTGGAGCCACAATCACGCGGAGATTGATGAGTGTACCGAAGGCAGCTATCCAAGGATTTTTAGAGAGAACAGGTTCAAAGACAATTCCAATAGTACGATCTTTTGAAATTTTTCGGGTGTATTGCAAAGGATTGTCAATGTTACATTTCTGTGGTGGGAGCTTATTGTCTGACCAGTCTGATCCTATGGAGGGATCAGTATAATACGCAACAATTCTGCTTGTCGTTGCTGCTTGACTTGGAATAAATACATGATTGAAGTGCCACAAGCCGTTCGGTGAGCTTAAAATGTCGAATTTTTCGTTTGTATTACCAAGACGTGACCGAGCAGTTGTTATGATGCCATCTCCACAATTGGTATAGAAGTATTTACTATTGCTTTTTTCCAGCGTGCGACCACGGAGTGGAGGGAAGAACAAAGAACTTCCACTGGGATTATAGCCTGCAATGACACGATGAATCGTATTTTGGTTTAATTTCCCGGAGATATGTGAATTGAGTTCTGTTACTATCCTCCCACTTGGAGAGAGTGAGTACAGTGCCCCTTGGTTCATATCTGCACATCCTGAAATGGCTCCTGCAGCTTGCAGTAGATTTGGACCTAATTTATCATCTGCTATCGCTGCCCCCTTCGTAGCAGGAGCAACTCCGATCCATTGTCTAACCATTGCTTTTCCTCCTTCATAGTTTTCCATGTACCACCGGGTTAGTGTGCCACGAATGCGATGTTAGGCAGATAAGTGGAGGATATGCAAGTGAATGAACTTAGAGTCATACCTGAAGCAACAGCTGCTTGAATAA
>Ga0209737_10002518_pt1 | contig 12830 bp, 10 predicted proteins | sample TergutCu122P3_FD_187284 | JGI IMG/M metagenome (GOLD analysis project Ga0209737, IMG submission 187284) | Cubitermes ugandensis P3 segment gut microbial communities from Kakamega Forest, Kenya - Cu122 P3 (SPAdes) (version 2) | ecosystem: Host-associated > Arthropoda: Insects > Digestive system... | reverse complement strand
GTGAAGTCGTAACAAGGTAACCGTAGGGGAACCTGCGGTTGGATCACCTCCTTTAACGGATTCATACCGTAGGGGCGAATCATTATTCGCCCTTACAAGAAGTTCGTGGTCATACGCACTCCTGCAAGTTTCTCTCTCGGTTTTCCGGCTTAAAGCAAATGTCCAATGGACGTTTGCTTTTTCTCGTTTTTGAGGTTTTTGTTATCGATGTGACATCACGAATATTGCCAGATTGATCTTTTCCCGGTTTTATGTCTTCAAGATTGTTTGTCGCTATCTCTGCGCTTCTGCTCTCAATCGCCGTACTGCTGCAAGGGTGCATCGCCTGCAACGGGCGAGAACAGGGAGAAACACCACAGCCTGAACACGTTCAGGCGGATCACATTCAGGCGGACTGGGAATTCACTATCATTTCCGTAGGCGACATCATGATTCATGATGCCCAGTTAAGGGCTGGCTGGGATGCGGCCACCAAAACCCATGATTTTTCCTTCATGTTTGAGCATGTGGCGCCAATCTTGCGGGAGGCTGACCTGGTGATTGGCAATCTGGAGACGCCGCTGGCAGGAAAAGATAACAATGGATACAGCGGCTACCCAATGTTCAATGCCCCGGAGATCCTGGCTAAAAATCTGAAAGATGCCGGTTTTACCCTTGTCAGCACAGCAAACAATCATATGCGTGATCGGAAATTCCGGGGGGTGTGTACAACGCTGGATCATCTGGACGCTGCCGGACTTTTGCATGCCGGTTCCTTCCGAACGCGAGAGGCGCAGGAGGCAATTCTGATCACGTCTGTGAAGGGCGTCAGGATTGGGGTGATTGGCGCGACGTATTCGGACACGAAAGTGCTTCCTGTACCTGAATTTGCGCTCTATTACATCGACGAAGAAAGATTGCTGGCCGACATTAAAAAGGTTCGTCAGGATGGCGCGCAGTATGCGATATTGATGCTCCACTGGGGGGATGAATATAAGGCTAAACCCAATCAGGCTCAGACGCGGCTTGCGAAAACCCTTTTAGAGGGCGGTGCTGACCTGATTTTAGGCAATCATCCCCATGTTCTGCAGCGCGGTGAGACCGTTTTATTGCCCAATGAGGAAAGGGCCTCAGGCAAGGATCAAATGCGGTTCGTTATGTATTCACATGGGAATTTTGTTGCCAACCAGATAGAAATGGAAACGCTCACGAGCATTTTGCTGAAGCTGACCATTGGTGTGGACGGTGCCACCGGAGAACCCTACTTTAAAAGCGCTGGTTATTTCCCGATCTATACACAAAGGCGCAATACACAGGGAGGCTATCGCCATACCATCTGGCCGCTGGAACTCGCCCTGGATAAACTCAGGGCAGGCGGGAAAGTGTTCAACTCAGTAGACCGTGCCAACATTCCCAAAGCATGGGATCACGTGCTCAAGAGTCTGCCGGAACTCGAATTGCTGATGCTGCCGGAAGATTTTGGCAGAGATGTCTCTGCTGAATAATCGCAGCATTCAGGATCCTTCTACAGATTACCATCCCCACTTCATTTTGAGGTGAATATGACCCGTCATTGTCTCATCTTCTCTCTTATTATCATACTGGCCCTTGTGAGTGCAGCGTGTGTACCAAAAGGTATGACAACTGTTGCCAACACTGCGGGCGATCACAGCGAAACCCCTGTTTACATCGAAGTGCGTACACATGTTGATGGCCAACTTCATTATGGCGTTATCAATGAGGATGGCGAATTCGTTGTCCCCCTGAGCGAGCTTGGTGTGATGTATGCCTTTCTTCACGAAAAGGTGCCGCCATTCGATGCCATTTGGATCAATGCCTCCGGCCAAATCATCTGGCCAACGGGCTGGGATGACCCATGCACGGATACGGGAACTAACGTGATTTGGCCCGAAGGGGCTTGTCTGATGGAGGCTGGTTCTGGGCACTGAAGCCATGCGCACACTCCCCGTCGGCTTTGCCGACATCCCCTCGGAGAGGGGGAATAGCGGGGCGTTGCGGGGCCGGCGATTGAGGCCCCGCTTTGGGGGTAGCCGCGTATGCGAGCCAGGGTTGGGGCCGCTGTTTTGGAGCGCCCGCTATTGCCCGTTCGGGCAATACGCGGCCGGGCGCGGCTATCTGCTGTGCAGATACGCCGCGCCTTTTATGATGGCACAGGGGCGAGCATAGCGGCGCAGGGGGCGTTGCCCCCTCACAAAGCCTCCTTCTCCAGGGGCGATGGTGCTGGCTCCCACGGGCCGGTTCTGACATTGAACTTGTTGATCTTATCGGCTCAATACGCGATAACGTGTGGCTGTACGTATTGCCATGACCAGGAGAAGTTCATGCCTTTGCTCAAATCTTTAGCTTACGCGCTCTTTATGGTTTTCTTGTGTACGGCGCCGATTTTGGCCAATGCGCAGGACGTTTCGTATCTCATTGACATCCCAAACGTGGAGAATGATACGAAGACGTTTACTTTTACCAAGGCATTTCGCGAGATGTTCAGCGAGGCCGGCAATATCGTATTTACTGAAGAGGAAATGCTTCGTTCTGCACGGGAGCTGGGTTATGCCGGCACCTATTGGACGAATCCGCAGAGTATCAAAGCACTGAACAAAAAACTTCGGCATGATGCGGTGATTCGCGTTGTTTTTCAGAGTACGAAAAAGTCCAATTCGCTTATCATTTATATATATAATGCATACACTGGCGAATTGTTGGCCGAGTTTGAGCGCAAGCTCCAGAGGAAGGACAGGCTGTCGACGGCAGACAGGCGGGCGCTTATGAGCGGTATCATGCCGGTGCTGGCCGAGATTGATCCGTCCGTGGTGCCGATTGAGATTACGATCAAAGTTGTTTCTGTGCCCGAAGGGGCGGCAGTGATGCGAAATGGGCTTGAGATAGGCAGAACGCCTTTCGCGTATACGACGTCGATTCAGGATGAGGGGAATGAGGAGCAGTGGGTGCTGGCGTATCCTGACAGAGAGCCGGTTGTTCAGACCATTGCCATGGATCGCTCCGGGAGCTATGAGGTTTTTCTGCCTGAGCCTGAGCTGCCAGAACCTGAAGGGAGCTTTACCGGCGGTCATCGCGTGCTTTTGGTGGGCTTCAATGTCAGTCCGACGATTCGTCAATTGAAATCCTCCGCAAAGGAGGGGGATGTTTTTTCGTATACGACGCAGGCCTATCCGACGTTCTCCTTCGATCTTGAGTTCTATCCGCTGGCGCTGTTTGTGGAGAACGACTATCTCAAGGGGTTGGGGTTCATTGCCAGCGTGGGTTATGGCTTCCTGGATACCTCCCTGCGCATTCACAATGCGTCCAGCACAGATAACCAGTGCAGGAATAACGATGACGGCACCGTGACATGTTCGACTTCATATTTGCGTTTCAATATCAATCTCATCTACAGGCTTTTGCTTCAGAAAGGCGAGGATGGGCTCGATCCCAAAGGGCTGGCACTGGATTTCCTGGTGGGTTATCAGATGAGCCGCTTTGAGCTCAAGAGGAATCCGCTTTATACTGGCCACATATACGATGGTTTGCAGCTGGGAACGCGTTTTTCTACGCCCCTCGGGCTTGAGCAGCTGCGTTTGCAGATTGGCTTAAACTTTAACATCAACCTTGCACATGGCGATATTTTCATGGTTTCGCGCTGGGGGAGCCGTGTCGACAGCAGCTGGGGCATGAATACATCGCTTGCCATGACCTATGATATCTGGAAAGGGATATTTGTTCGTGCCGGATATGCCTTTACGTACCATGGCAACCAGTATAAGGGCAACGGCTGCCTGAATGCGCAGTGTACGCTTCCCATCAATGCTTCGAGCAATGATTTCTATCACGAGATCATGTTTGGCTTTGGCTACATGCTGTATTGATGCCAGGTTTGTGGCTTTTCAACGGGCGACCGGGACGGTCGCCCCTGCGTGGGTGGCGTGGCCGCAGAAATGGTATTATGTATCGCGAAAGACCGGAATGGGTGTTTGCCAGAAGTTGGCCATTGGCGAGAGATCTCGATTTTCCATAAGCAGCTTGAGGTATGCTTTTCTGGGCATGTGTTGGGCACCGAATCGGGCGAGGTGTTCGGTGTAGGCCTGACAGTCGATGGCGACGAAACCTGCCGCTTTGGCCGACATGGCAAACGACGCAAATGCCACCTTGGAGGCGTCCGGCTTTAGTGCAAACATCGATTCGCCACAGAATACCCGGCCCACCGAAACGCCATACAATCCTCCAATCAATTCGCCATCCAGCCAGGTTTCAACGCTGTGTGCGTGCCCAAGCTCATGGAGCCTGACGTAGCCTTCGATCATGTCGGGCGTTATCCATGAGCAGATGCTGCCGTCAAGGCAGTCGGGGCGGTTTACCTGGGCACAGTGTGTCATCACGGCGCGGAAGGCTGTGTCGATACGAATCTCATAACGTGTCTGCCTCATCACACGCCGGAGCGATTTGGGGATGTGCAATGCTTCCGGGAGGAGCACGAAGCGTGGGGATGGACAAAACCAATAGACAGGTTCCTGGGGTGATCGCGGCCAGGGAAATATGCCGCGTCTGTAGGCATTGAACAGGCGCACGGGTTCGTAATCGCCGCCAAAAGCCACCATGCCGTGTCTGGTGTGGCAGAGTGCCTCTGGAAAGTCAGGGAGCCTTAGCCTGCCAAAAGGAGAAAAACAAATCAGGGGTTTTACGCCGTGATGCAAAGCTGAAGCGGGCATGCCAGATGTCTCCAGGGCAGAGTTAGTCGTGTTTTATTTTTTGTGGGGGAACTTGTTCCCCCACACCCCCTGCGATACTTCGTATCGCTTGTGGGTGAAAGGGAAAATGTTATTGTATGTGGCAACATAGCTCGCCCTGCGAGCAGAAGAGATGCTATCTGTTTGTGTAGCCACTTAAGCTGAAAACACTATAGAACCCGGCGCACGTTACATGAGTGCCGCAAGCACGCTCTGTGATGAGCGAAGCTTGTCAGTTCAGACGATTCAAGCACTCCCCCTTCCCATTTGGGAAGCAATTTTGACATAGGCTGAATTTTCGGCTAAGCGAAAACACATGCCTTGGATTGTGTGAAATAATGAGATTTCGCTCCATGGGTGTATGTTTTCTGTCGTAAGGAGTGGCGTGATGAACAAAATTTTTAAAATATCAATGATTGCTGCAATGGCTTTGGCTGTCGTAGCCTGTGGTGATGATAAAAAAGACAAGGATGATTCGACGAAATGCACCAATGATGCCAAACGATGCAGCGCGTCGGGTATTCCCGAGGTGTGCAAGGATGGCGCATGGAAAGCGCAGGAAGCATGCGGTGAGGGCAAAAAATGCTCTGCCGGTGCCTGCATTGATGATGATGGGGATGACAAGTGCACCAATGATGCAAAACAATGCAGCGAGGGTGGCGTTCCCGAGTTGTGCGTGAACGGAGAGTGGAAAGCGCAGGCTGCATGCGGTGAGGGTAAAAAATGCTCTGGCGCTGGTGAGTGCATCGACGATGATGGGGATGACAAGTGCACCAATGACGCGAAGCAGTGCAGCGAGACGGGTATTCCCGAGTTGTGCGTGAACGGTGAGTGGAAAGCGCAGGCTGCCTGTACGGGCGGAGCAACTTGTGACGAGGGTGTGTGCTCGGGTTATGAGTTGGGCGCTGACTGTGATGAGGATACGTTTGTTGCGCTTTGTGATGGCAATAAAGCCATTTATTGCTGCAATGAGGAAGATGTTGGATTTGTTGGATGCGACAAGGTTGGCATTGTCGCCGAAAATCGATGTAGCGGGGGTGAAGTTTGTGTGACGTTCGAAGGTATGAAATCGAAAGTCGGTTGTTATGACGCCGAGCCTGAAGATGAGCTGGAACTATGCTTAACATCAGGCCAAACGGAGGTATGCTATAATGCTGAAGGGATGGGTGTTTGGCTCAAGGGAATGTGTCTTGTTGGCAGCAATGGGAAGATTTATTTGGTTGAGCTAATGGACATGAAGTATTGTTCCAGCCTGTGTACTTCAGCCACCAGTTGCGACCTTCAGACATGTTCAATGGGGAGCTACGAGCCGACTTGTGAGGGCAATGTTGCACTTTCGTGTTACGAAGACTACTTTTCAGACGCATCCTATGTGTTCCGGTGGGATTGCAACGCTATTGAGGGCGCTACATGTGTGGTGGAGGAGGACGAGGAGACTAATAGTAAAGATGCAACTTGCGACAAACCAGAGTTTTAAATCAACAGACACCAGGTGAGTTGACGTCACGGTGTCAGCTCTTTGCATTGATTTGGGCTATTTGAGTTTTTCTGCTCAAGCCAGCATAGTGGCAGAAAATGTTCTGCCACTGCATTACCTACAAGCGATGCCTTTCGGCATCGCAGGGGGTGTGGGGGAGCAATGCTCCCCCACGACTCCCCCATAAAAAAATATGCTGTCCGGCGGCATTGATTTTTGGAAACAAAATGGCTTTCTTATCGTTATAGCTGACAGGGGCGCTGCGCGCAGACGCGTGATACGGCGCTATCTCTCTAAGAAGGCAGGTCATGAAAAGATTATTAATTTTAGCATTGGCAGCGTTGGTGGCCGGTTTGGCCGGTTGCGGCGAGGATAAAAAGACGCCGGACAAGCCCGATGGTGAGCTTCCTGTTGGCGAAGAACCAGGCGATGAAGCGCTTTCTTACGCGTTGGGGGCTCGGTGTGATGAAGATAAGTTTGTCGAGATTTGCGATGGCAATAAAGCCATCTATTGCGATGAGGGTGTCGTCGCGGCATACGATTGCAAATCGGACGCCTGTGTCAGGTTCGAAAGCGTGAATTTTGCCAATTGCGCGCTTTCTTCGCTTGAGTGTGCAACGCCTGGCGCCAAAACGAAGGCATGCGATAAGGATGAGGGCTACACGGATCTGTATGACATGGAATGCCATGTTGCCAGTGATGGAAAACACTATCTGGTTGATATGGACATGCTTCCCTGCGCCAGCGAGTGTACTTCTGACACCAGTTGCGACGTTCAGAAATGTTCGGAAGCCACATACGAAGAATTGTGTGCAGGCGATGTTGCCTTTTATTGCTCCGATGGTTATGTGGTGCGCAGGGATTGTGAGGTTGAAGGGCTTTCCTGCCTGCTGGACGATGGCATCGCCGGCTGCGAGTAGACTGCGTTCCTCAAAAGAAAGCGCCACCAGGTGAGCTGACGTCACGGCGTCAGCTCGGCACATTGACTTGGCTTTTTTATTTTTTCTGGCCAGGTCAGAATGAGGCCATTTTCAAATCAAATGCTGCGTTGATTGGCGTGCTTTTTGAATGTGCATGCGGCAGTGGTGTTGTGCCTGAAAGGCAGCACCTGTTGAGTGCTACTTCCCAGAGGACAGAAATCATGAAAAGAGTTTTGGTTTTGGCATTGGTCGTGTTGGCGGGTGGCTTTGCCAGTTGTAAAGACGAAGTTAAGACGTACGAGCTGGGTGACAAATGCGATGAGGCATCTTTTAACGACTATTGCGATGGCAACAAAATTATCTTTTGCGATGATGGTGTCGTTTCGGCATCCGATTGTGAGTCAGACGATTGTATTAAATTCTTAGGTTTGGGATTCGTGGCCAGATGCATTGACCCCATATTTAAGTGTTCACACATAGGCATTGAGCGTGTATGCGAAACGATAGAAGGCGTCAGCGTCTTGTTTGACAAAAACTGCGGATCGGTGCATTCTGAGTATGAGGATAAGTACTACGCATACGGAATTCATGAGGTAGAGTATTGTGCTGGTGCCTGTACTTCTGACACTTCGTGCGACGTTCGGAGATGCAATGAGTGGACTTTTGATGGGTTTTGCGAGGGCAACATGGCCACTGCTTGCGTGGATGGCTTCGTCAGGACATTTGATTGTGAATCGAGGACTTGTGTGACGTTCATAGATCCGAAGGGAACCGTGTGTATTAATCCCATATTTGAGTGTGAAGGCGAGGGTGAGGAGCGTTCATGCATGACAGTTGTGGAAGGGATGAACATCGTGGTTACTAAGTGGTGCGAAGCTGTAGTTGGGGGGGGCTATCGCCCGCGCAATGTTTGGGACATGCAATTTTGTGCCAGCGAATGTACTTCCAGCGATTCGTGCCTTGTTCAGTCATGCCTGGAAGCCACCTACAAAAGCTCATGCGATGGAAATGCCGCGCTGTTTTGCTATGAAGATGAGGTCGTGCGAGTCGATTGCAGTGCATATGACCTTACCTGCTCAATGATCGGCGAAGAAATTGATTGTATCTGACTTCTTCGGTGATTATTCCGAGATCGGGTTATGCGTGCCAGGGTTGGATTTCATTGTCGCTGTGCTGCTGAGCAAGAGAGCTTCCAAATTTCCATCCTTGCGCTTTGCCACTTCACCCACAAGCAATGCGTAGCATTGCAGGGGGTGTGGGGGAACGAGTTCCCCCACAGAAAAAATAAAAATGCACAAAATTACAGGATAGGGGTCACAATCCAGCCGCGCAATGACGTTGTCGCCGCATTTGTGTTTGAGAGGGGAGCGTCGGGAGCCTCATGCCTGACAACAATGACGCCTGGATGCCTGGCGTATATGTTGCCCTCGGCGAATATTGGCGCTGAATTCTGCGGCGAGTGCCTGGCCCATTCTGCAAAATCACGCCGGCAGGCATCGTCTGGTGCCATCGTGGCCGGATAGTATTCAATCGTTTGAAGCCTGTCCTGAAAAAAATTCAGCCGTAAAGAACCCTCCGCGTTGCCGAAACTCGCCATTCCCAGTGGGCTCTCATCCGGCAGTCTGGAGAAATTCTTTGCCTGCGCGCCGTTCTCGAAAGCCTGTTGGGTCAAACCCAGTTCAAAACCCGCAAGGGCTTCGCCTGGCTTGAGACAGGTGTAATGGTGTGCTGTTTCCGCTTTCGTGGAGAGCACATGCCTTGCTTCGTCAAAATAGAACCAGCCAAAGATGGCGCTGCAGAAGACAATCGTAAAAAGAAGTGTCTTCCATTCTGCGACAAGAAAATCTCTCATTCGACGATGGATACCTTACGGGCGTGGCGCGTGTGGGCGCTAGTTGGGGAGTGAGCGGAGGTAACGAATGGCGTGCTGCGCCGCCACGGCGCCATCCGAAACAGCTTTGGCAATCTGGAGCAGCCCGCCGGTGCAGTCGCCACAGGCATAGATCCCTTCGACGGTCGTTAACTTATCGCTGTCAGTGACAATGTGCACACCCGAAACTTCGGCGCCGATCTTGCGCGCCAGATCGGCCGAACCCGCCACACCAACCGCCACGAACAAACCATCGACCTGAACCGTCGCATCGCCTTCGAGCGTGAGGCTTTCCAGGCTCTCACCGCCAGAAAGTCTGACGATCTTGCGTCTGTCCACCCGAAGGTTTTCTGGCAGCGCTTCCGGTGGCTCCTTCCCCTGCGTAAAAAGCGTTACAGAAGCCGACATCGGCAGCAGTACCGACGCCTCATGCAGCGCATACTCGCCCGATCCCAGCACGGCAACATGCCTGCCGCGATAAAAGAACGCATCGCAAACGGCACAATGACTGACACCGCGTCCCTCGTATGCCTTGAGCCCTTCGATTTTTGGTGTCACGCGCGAGGTCCCAGTTGCCAAAACGACGATATCGCTTGGAAACGTCTCACGCGTCGTTTGAACGTCAAACTTCTCACCATACGCAAGGCCCACGACCTCGTCCTGCACAACGTTTGCCCCAAGCCGCCGAATCTGCGCCAGGCCTCGCTCGAAAAGCTCCGAACCGGAAATCGGCGGCTCAAGACCGTAATAATTGTCGATGGCGTGCGCTTTGCCCAAAGCGCCCATATCCTTGTAAATGACGGTGGTGGAAATACCCGCACGCAACAGGTAAATGGCAACAGAAGCACCGGCAGGACCAGCACCAATAACGGTCACAGTTTTCATGCAATGACTCATGGATTCGGGAAAACAGAAACAGCCACAACTGCGTCCACAACTCTAAGAAGTTTCGCCGCCACAGGCAAGCAGCTTTTTAGGGGGAACGCGTTCCTCCAAACCCCCTGCGATGCTTTGCATCGCTTTGGGGGCAGAAATCATTGCCTTTGGATTAATGTTCTGGCCCGCTGGATTTTTGTGGAGAAGCACGCCATAGGCGCTAACTTTGTAGTAAACTTTTAAGTTTTTTAAATGCCAATATGCCTTTGCTAATTGGTGGCAGTTCCATAGCTTGAGCTTGAGCTTGAGCTTGAGCTTGAGCTTGAGCTTGAGCTTGAGCTCGTAGCTAGTAGCTAATAGTTGTCAGCTCGCAATTGGATGGAGAGGCGCGCCCTATTTGGCCCTTGGGCCAAATACGTGCGCGGCGAAGCGCTATTGGGCATTCGCCCAATACGCGTTCGCACTTTTTGGGTGAGGAAAGCAGCACCTCGCCCCAGCGAGCGCTTCGAATCAGGGAGCAGGTCTATCCAACATCGTCGAAGTCATCTGAGCCTTCGAAGTCCTCAGAGTGGAGATCCCCGTCCTTCCAGACAGGCAGTCTTTTTAGTTTGTGATAGGTCTCCTCCGATATCGCCGTTCCGTAAAAAATCACGGATAAATCTACCTTGGGATTGAGCTTCCAGGCAGAAAGATCCTGGTTGAATGTTTTCGCCTCCATAAACATGGCTGTCATGTTCGTGACGTTTGATGTGTCCCATCGTCCGATATCCTGATTAAATGCACTTGCGCTGCGGAACATGGTTGCCATATCCGTCACGCTTGAAGTGTCCCATGTGCCAATGTTCTGGTTGAAGGTGCTGGCATCTTCAAACATGCCTGACATATCCGTGACATTGGATGTGTTCCATGCGCCGATGTCCTGATTAAAGGCGCTCGCCCCATCGAACATGTCCCGCATAAGCGTTACGCGCGAGGTGTCCCATCGTCCGATATCCTGATTGAATGTCCTCGCTCCGTCGAACATGCCTTGCATATCCGTCACGCTCGAAGTGTTCCACCATCCGATATCCTGATTGAAGGCGCTCGCCCTTGCGAACATATCCCACATGAGCGTCACGTTTGAAGTATCCCATCGCCCAATATCCTGATTGAAAGCACCTGCGCCGCGGAACATGGCTGCCATATTTGTGACGCTCGAAGTATCCCATGCGCCGATGTCCTGGTTGAAGGATTTGGCATCGGCAAACATGCCTGACATATCTGTCACGCCCGATGTGTTCCAGCGTCCGATGTTTGCGTTGAATGCGCTTGCTTCGCGGAACATGACATTCATGTCTGTGACATTTGAAGTATCCCATCGTCCAATGTCCTGATTAAAGGCTTTTGCGCCCGAAAACATGCCCATCATATTCGTCACGCTGGATGTGTCCCATGCGCCAATGTCCTGATTAAAGGCTGCTGCACGAAAAAACACGCTGTACATATTTGTGACGTTGGAGGTATTCCAATATCCGATGTCCTGATTAAAGGTCTCTGCCTCGCAGAACAGGCATGTCATATCCGTAACGCTTGATATGTTCCATAAGCCGATGTCCTGGTTGAATGCATTTGCCTTGGCGAACATGAGGGATATACGCGTGACGTTCGAAGTGTCCCATCGACTGATGTTCTGGTCGAAAGTTTTTGCCTCCCAAAACATGCCCACCATATCTATCACATTGGACGTGTCCCATCGGCTGATATCCCGGTTGAAAGCTTCTGCCTCAGAGAGCATGAAAGCCATACTTGTCACATTGGATGTGTCCCAGTGTCCGATATCCTGGTTGAAATCCTCAGCCCCCATAAAGGTGGCACTTGCGTCACGCCACTTTGAAGCATCGGGAATATCGTTTTGGGGAAGGAAGATGTTGCCCACGCCACTGAAGGCTTCCCGGGTAAGTCCGACGGGGCCAAAGCTGATCACGCCCTGGAGTTGTATTTTTTCACTTGTAATCGGTTCGGTCGAGGTGCCTGATCTGAAACCTTTGGCAGGATCTGTCACCTTCAGCGTGTTTTGCCCCCAGCCGTCATAGGTGCCGACGATGCGAACATGGTAGGTGCCGGGTTTGGCATAGCGATGTGACCGGTTTTTGACTTTTCTGCAATCTTTGACTTTGGCCGCTTTGGCAAAATTGGTGTGACCTTCATCGCCCCAGAGGATTTTGAAATCGCAGGTCCCTTCGTAAAATGGGAGAATAAGTGTAGAATTTTTCTCGGTGACTTCCCAGACGGTCTCAAAAACCTTGGGGGAGCACCGTCCGTCGTTGCGGCAAAATTCGCCATCCTGGGCGCCTGGATTTTTGCAATCGGCATCTGAAACGCAGCGTTTTGAGCATACATAACCCCTGGCACTGTCGCAAAATTCATCTGCTCCACAATCACGATGGCTTGTACAAGATTTGCAGGGTGTGCAGACATCATTCTCAAGGCAAAAGCCTGGTTCACAAGCTATTGCTTCTGAAGCGAGGGCTGCACGGGGGCTGTAAGCAAACGCCAGCACCAAAACTGCCAATAATCCCAATACACTTGAGCGCATGAATATACACCTCCATTGAGCAACCATCACGCAATTTGAATAAAGTACCATAATATACGATACTTTTGGGAGAAAATAGCTTTTGTGGTCAAAAGGTGAGCTGCGCTTGTCAGGGTTTTGTGTCTTGACGATGTACTTTGCCACTTCACTCACAAGCGATACGTGCACCCCTCCGTCGATGCCTCCCTCTCTGAGGGAGGTGGCGCAAAGCGCCGGAGGGAGACCGCCGACACCTCCCCTAGAGGGGAGGCACGCAGGGGGTGTGGGGGCCTTCCCCCTGTCGGCAAACACTCCCTCTTCGAGGGAGATGCCGACATCCCCCTCAAGAGGGGGACAGAGTTCCCCCACAAAAAACCGGAAGCGGGCGTTGCGGGCCGGCGATTGAGGCCCGCAG
>Ga0209737_10002517_pt1 | contig 12832 bp, 15 predicted proteins | sample TergutCu122P3_FD_187284 | JGI IMG/M metagenome (GOLD analysis project Ga0209737, IMG submission 187284) | Cubitermes ugandensis P3 segment gut microbial communities from Kakamega Forest, Kenya - Cu122 P3 (SPAdes) (version 2) | ecosystem: Host-associated > Arthropoda: Insects > Digestive system... | reverse complement strand
TTTTCACCTTTGACTCACTCTACAGGGACGGCAAGTTTTTTGTATTCTCCGCGATGCTCGCAGATGCGACCCCCGATGATAACGGCAATCTTGAATTTGAATACCGTTATGACGATTTCAGCTCCGACGAACAGTTTATGTCCTTTGTAGAAGCAGCCAAAGCACGGTCATTATGGGATTTCGATATTGACATTCTCCCGACCGACGAAATAATAACCTTGCAAACCTGTATAAACGACTTTGATAACGCACGCCTTATCGTTATGGGACGGCGCGTCAGGGATAACGAACCTCCGACTGTCAAGGCAGACCAGATGAAGGTGAACACAAATGTCGTATATCCCAAAGCGTGGTACAAAAAAAAGGGTAAAACCGTTCCTGCGCATAATTTCAGTTGGTCTCCGGACAATTTCCATTATGTCGGGAACACAATCCCTGCCAATACAGACCCAACAAATATTCTGCCGACATCTGTAGTGACAACGACTACTGAACCAACGACTACTTCGACAACTACACCGCCGACAACCCGCTCCCAGGCAACCCCAACCACACGCACTCCAACCGCGGCACCGACAAACACACCAATTCAGAATAATACACAAGCACCCACAAATCCACCGACTGCGGCACCAACGGCTCCCCCCACAAACCCGCCGGAAACAGATAGTGAATAATTTATATGAAAGACATTATAATAATCGGAGCGGGATTTGCGGGACTGACTGCCGCTTTATATGCAGGCAGGGCGGGCGGAGAAGTCCTGGTTTTTGAAAAAGCGATGCAAGGCGGTCAGATTGTTTTTGCAGGAGAGACCGAAAATTATCCCGCCGTCCCCACAGCATCAGGCTTTGAATTAGCCTCTGCTTTATACGCACAGGCGGTAAAATTCGGCGCGGAAATAATATCAGACGAAATAATCCGCTGTGACTTTTCTGATGTTAAAACAGTTTATACAAAAGATAAAAGCTATACAGCAAAGACTGTTATAATCGCAAACGGCGCGTCGCACAGGCATCTTAATTGCGATGGTGAAAAAGAATTCGCAGGAAAAGGCGTATCATATTGCGCCACCTGCGACGGCAGTTTTTATAAAAATAAAACCGTCGCCATAATAGGCGGCGGAAGTTCTGCTCTGTCTGAGGCACTCTATCTGTCGAATATCTGCGAAACCGTCCACATATTCCACCGCCGCGAAGTTTTCAGAGGAGAAAAAATTCTTGCAGACCGTGTTATGTCAGCAAAAAATATTATAATTCACTACAATAGCGAAATTTCAAAAATAGCAGGAAGCGATAAAGTAGAAGCTATAAACTTCAACGAAACGGAAACCCTGCCTGTATCCGCTGTTTTTATATCTATTGGCATGCAGCCAAAAAACGAAATGTTTTCTGGTTACGTTTTATTAAACGAAGAAGGATATATAATAACAAATGAAAACTGCGAAACAAAAACAAAAGGCGTATTCGCTGCAGGGGACACACGCGAAAAATATCTGCGCCAGCTTGTTACAGCCGCAGCGGACGGTGCGATTGCGGGAGCGAAGGCGATGTTAATTTAATGCGGAATTCGGAGTTCGGAATTCGGAATAAATTTCGCATTAAAATCCCGTTTCCAAATAAACTTCAAATATGGCAAGCGAGCCATTTTTATACTTTGTTATATCCATATTTTTTTCGTTTTCTAAATAGTCTGTTATCAAAAAAGTATCAATACCCAGATCCTCTGCAGACATATCCTCGATTATATTATTACCTGCCATAATACATTGGGCGGGTTTTTTATTGGTTTTTTTTAATATTTCCCTGTAATATTCGGCGTTAGGCTTGCAATAGCTGCTGTTTGCATAATGGGAAATGTATATAAAGTCCTGCGGTACAAGACTTATCCATTCAAGCTTTGTTTCGACCGCACAGGCAGGAAACAGCGGATTTGTCGCTAATATTACATCAAAGCCTTTTGCTTTAAGCATATCAATAATCCGCTTGGGAGTGCCGTCGTCAGGTTCTATTACAGATTTCAAAACATTAAATTCATTACTATAGAATTTATCACATTCATATTCAACGGTTTTTAAATGCCCGCTCTTTATCCCTGTCTTAAAAACAAATGCTTCCCAGAAGCGGTCTTTATTAAGCATCGCTCCGTTATTGACAATCATCGCCTTAGTCCCTGCCCACAACGCATTTATAGTCGCTTCCACATCCATAGACAGCCTTGTAAAAAGCTTTTGCAGCTCCTTCATATAAACAGAAAGAAACATCTCCTGGGAACACTTTATCAAAGTCCCGTCCAGATCGAGCATAACAGTATCAATCATTTTTCCGAATCCTTTTTAAATTATTTTAAATTATTTATCAAATACAATTTTTTCACTATTAAACATTTTGCTTAAAAACCATGCACATAAAAGCATGAACACGAAGTTTGACGCTATTGTAACGGCAAAATTCACGGGCAGGAACTCAAATTTGAATATTGCCGTTATGCACTGTGCGCTGTTGAAAACGGGTATCAGGTAAAAATAGAATTCCTTCGCCGCGCCTCCGATTATCATGCCTGAAAAACCGCATATCATGCTCAGGATCATGAGCGGCATTGTATATGATGTGGCTTCCTTTATGGATTTCGCATATGTTGACAAAATTGAGAGTATTCCCACGAACACTAAAACGGTTGATACGGAAATTATAAGTATCAAAACATAGTCAGACGCAGAATAGAAATCAAGTGTACCGCCATTTTTAATCTGCATAAGCCGCGGAAGCGAAAGCATAAGCCCTGCAAAGCTTCCGACTGCGGAAAGGACGCCGAATACAGCAATGCTCAATATTTTCGCAAATGCGATGTCGCTTCTTTTAACGGGTGTTGCTAAGATTGTTCCCAATGTTCCCCGTTCCTTTTCCCCTGCGATGGATTCAGGTGCGATTGACTGGCATCCCACGAACATAAACAGAATCAGCATCATGGGAAGCATGAACACGATATAGGACGCGAACATATCCGCATCGGTTGCCAGATTATAATCCTCGCTTAAATATCCGTCACCGGGGGCATTTATATCGAATTTATTTACAAGAGAGCTTTCGTATGATGTTAATAATTCCTTTATAATTCCATCAGCGGTTTCCGATTCGATTCTTGCCATGTTCGACCATATCTGTATGTTGGGAGCGGCACCCATTCCCACATTATATTCGCTTACAACCGCGTCGAAATTTTCAGGGAATTTTATGAGGATATCCGTTTCCTTGTCTACAAGCTTAGTTTTAACAGCCTCTACATCACCTTCATTCACAGGTATAATTTCAAACGGATTTTTGCTTGCTGTAAGCAGGGTTTCTATTAAATGCGGCATATTTACAACATTTATTTTGTATTTATAATCCGTCGGGATATTGTTTACATTGCTCATCAGATTTCCCATTAGGGAATATACAAAAAAAATCAAAAAACCGGGCATAAGCACAGCTATAAACAAAAGCCTTTTATCGCTGAAAAGACGCAGACATTCTTTTTTCATTATGGTAAAAATATTGTTTTTCATACTTGTGGTTATCCTTTCGTAACTTCCCGTTTGAAAATTTATTTTCAAACTGCATCCCCCGTCGTTTCATTGTATATTTCAAAAAATCTTTCTTCAAAGGTCTTGTCCCCCGCTATTTCAGAAGCAGGGGCGCAGGCGACCATTTTTCCGTCTATGATTATACCAACGCGGTCACACAGGTTTTCAATAAGGCTGAAAATATGGGTTGAAAGGATTATGCTTTTACCGTTCCGCTTCAGTTCTGAAAGGAAATCCGTCACAACCTTTGCGGTTATTATATCAAGTCCGTTTGTCGGCTCGTCGAAAATAATAATCGGCGGATCATGTGCGATGGAAACTGCGAGGGATGTTTTTTGCTTCATTCCCTGGGAGAGGTTCGCTGTTTTCACATGGGCGAATTTGTCTATCCCGAATTTTTTGAAAAGCAATTCTTTTCGTTCTTTCGCTGTGTTTTTATCTATACCATACATTTCGCAAAAGAAATCAAAATGATAGCTTGGGGTAAAATATTCGTCCAATTTAAGCTCGTTTGTAAGAAAACCGATATTTCCCCTGACTGAACGCGGCTCGTTTTTGATACTGTAGCCGCCGACAGAAGCGTCCCCGGAATCGGGATTTATAAGAGTCGCCAGCATCCGCATCGTTGTAGTCTTACCCGCACCGTTGGGACCGACAAAACCAAAAACCTCCCCTTTATAGGCAGTAAAGCTGATATTATCAACCGCTTTTATGTACGCTTGGTTAATATTTTTGCTTTTCTGTTGTTTTTTTGAAAGTTTGAAGGTTTTTGATAGGTTGTTTACCGTTAAAATTTCCTGCATGATAATTCCTTTCGTTGTTTTTTATGGATCAATCCTTACAATTTCGTTTATAATTTTGTTGCGATAATTCAAATCTTCTCTTGTACAAAAGCTCTGCTTCTCCCAAAACGCGTTGCCTTTTTCGTTCATTGCAAACACTACCAACGCAACTTTATTTATTCCTTCGTCTTTTAATGCAGACAAGGCAGCGTTTACAAGTGCAGTGCCAATCCCTTTCCGCTGCTCGTTTTTGCTTATAGCGGTATGGTGAATATATCCTCTGCGTCCGTCATGCCCGCTTAAAATAACGCCGATGATACTGCCGTTTGTTTCTGCGACAAAGCAGGTATCAGGATTTCGCGCGAGATATTTTGCAATGCCTTCTATAGAATCGTCAAAGTTGTTTAACCCCATGTTCGGTGTGTTAAGCCACAAGGCGTAAACACTTTCATAATCATTTATTGTCATTTTTCTTATGTTCATTATAATTTTTTCTTTTTAAATTTATTAAAATTTTTATGGTTTTAAATTATCCATGCAGGTATATACCAATTTTTTTTATCAATAGGCATGATATCAACAGGCATACAAATGACCGCACCTGTACCTATTTTTGTTTTCAAATGTGCGGCACCTGAAAAAACATCTTCGTCGCGCGGTTCTCTTTCGATCGGGTTTAGTACAGAAAAGTTTTTAACGGCATTTTTCGGTGATGCGCCTTTTTTTATTTCAATGGGATTCACAACTCCGTCTGCCCATATTATTATATCTATTTCCTTTTTGTTACTGTCACGATAATAATATAAAGGCGGCCGTTTGCCATTGTTTATATAGCTTTTATAAATTTCCGAAACCACCCATGTTTCGAAAAATGCACCGTCCATTGCACCGCGTTCCAATACTTCGGGACTGCTCCATCGAGTGATATACGAACATAGGCCTGTATCAAGAAAATACATTCTCGGAGCTTTAATAACGCGTTTCAGCGCATTGCTTGAAAACGGCGGAATAAGCGCAACCAATCCGGACGATACAAGGATGGATAGCCACTGCTTTGCAGTTGGAGCGGATATTCCTGTTTCAACAGCTAACGCATCATAATTTACATTAGTTGCCGTTCTTGCGGCGACAATGCCTATAAAATTCAAAAACGACAATTCGTCCGCTACCTGTGATAAATCTTTAATATCACGGCTGATGTAGGTTTCAAGATATGATTCATAATATTCATCACGGTTTACGTTTTCGATTTCATACAGCCGCGGCATAGAGCCTTTAAAAATACGTGCGAAAATTTCGCTTATATTCATACAAGGAGTTTGGTTTATACGTTTTGTCAGTTCTGCCGGTTCTACTTTAAACGCCGCAAAATGGCTTCCTGTAATTTCACTGTTTGACAAACCAAGCATTCGCACAACGCCGGCTCTGCCTGCCAAGGATTCCGTAACTTTTTTCATAAGATGAAATGTCTGTGAGCCTGTCAGCCAGAAATCGCCGTTTATCTTGTGTGTATCTGCATAAGATTTTATATAATCAAACAATTCAGGCGCATATTGTATTTCATCAATCAATACAGGCGGCGCATAACGCTGTAAAAACAACTCCGGCTCGCTTTTCGCCAAAGCGCGGATTGTAGGACTGTCCAAAGATACTATTTTGCGATTATCATCCGCCATTTTATTCAATAACGTTGTTTTCCCGATTTGACGCGGTCCTGTAAGCAGCAATACAGGATAAGTTTTACTGATATTTCTTAGCGTTTTTTCAATTGTTCTTTCATAATACATAAAAAAATCTCCTGAAATAGTATGTGTTATTAACACAATAAATATGCAAATCTAAACTCTGACTTTAGAATAGCATAATTGCTTCTGTTTGTCAAGTAGGATTTTTTAATCAAAGATTAATATTAGTATAATCATTTACCATTTTATGCCCATGCGCCAAATGAGCACAAAAGAGTAATAAAAATCGCATGTCCCAACCGCGTTGAGTTGCTCACTTCGGAGTCTTTCCTTTTCTTAAATATTTTCAAACTTTATTCATTCGCTCTCAATTAAAATCAGCGGCACTATCATTTCATTTTCGGTCAGCCCTGCGTGGCAAGCCTTGAAATTATGCAATAGACCCTTGTCATTCTTATACCATACGGAAAGGCCGCCTGTAGCCATCGCAATATAGTCACCTAAAAAATCTTTTGAATGCTTATGCGGATTGCCATTCCCGAAAAAGCCTTTTTTGGCTGCTTCCGCTCCTGTCATCAAGTGAAAATCATTGCCGAATTGATTATTCCAAAGCTTTGGATATATGTCCTTATATTCCGGTTTTACAAAGAACGACAAATTACGCGGCTCTCTTGTGGGGTGTGTTGAAAGGCAATTATGGAGCTCAGGATAATCCGCAATATCAAGCATTTTTATATCAGTCAATCCGTGGTCAGCGGTTACGATTAACAATGTATCAGTCAATCTGGCGGCAAGTTGCTCGATTTGTTTGTCAAACAGCACGATATTCGCTTTTGTGCGTTCGCAATAGCATCCGTAATCGTGCATATCATGGTCGGGCTGAAAATGATGGGCAATAATATAACGCCGTCCGTCCTTTTTGCAAAGATTTTCAATGTGATTGCAAATCGCTTCGTTTGTATCGCTCCAATATTCCCAGAACGACGAAACGCGGCAGCATTCGATATTTGAATCAACTTCCTGAATTTGTGTAAACAGATTCTTATAACCGATTGTTTCCCAAACGATATTTTTATCAGCAGCAGGGTTTTTTGTACCGGTTTCACGGTTAGTAAACAAATCCACGCATTTTCCGATTTCCTTAAAATAATGCGACCACCCAAGCCATCCGTGCTCAATAGGCGTTAAGCCTGTTTCAAAGGTTGTCATGGCAGAGGTTGTCGTGCAGGGAGATACGGAGTTTAGCTGCGACACACAGTTTTGCATCAGAAACCCGTCAGGCGCGTGAGTCTTCAACGCATCCATTCCCATTCCGTCCAATATCCAGAGAACAATGTTTTTATATCCTTTGATTAATTTTCTATCTAAAACAGACAAAGTTGAATGATGCGGCTCTGCCCCATAATGCGATAGAATCGAATTGGGGATTCCGAGAATGCTGTTGGTATAATCGGGGAGATAAATGCTGTTGCTCATATCATATATTCCTTCACCATATTAACCGTATTCTCAACCCCCAAATCGCCGTCGCCCCATAATACAACATCCTCGGCGGTATAATAATCGTTTGGGTTGTATGAATCCGTGATTTTAAACCCGCTTTTCTCATATGCTTTGATTGCTCTTGTGTTGTGCTTCCCCGGACGGATCATAAAGGTTTTTATTTTATATTTTTCATGCGCATAATCCGTCAGTACGGTTATGATTTTTGTCCCAAGCCCCTTGCCTGTGTGGCTCATCGAACTAAAAGAAATATCAATTTCCATGTTCTCGATCTTCGCGTTATTGTATGAGTGTGAAATCCAGCCGATAAAATCACCGTCATATTCGATCAGATAATATGCGTTTTTGCTTTCAGAACCGGGAAACCATTTGCTTTCTGTTTTGACAAAATTCTCAAACGGTTCTAAGTCATTTTCGCCATAGAAAAGCATTTCGCGGATTTCGTCGTCTGCTGTCATCATATCATACACTAATTTCATATCGTCAGGTCTTGCAAAATATAGTGATGCTCCGTTTATTTGCAAGCATAATTTTCTGTTTTTCATGTTATTTAATATCCTTTACAAAACAAATTACACGTTCCTTTTCAATAAAGCCGCAGCTTTTGTGAAACGCCTCGCTTTGGCTGTTGTCAATAAGACAATCGGATGCAATCTGGGATATATTCTGTTCTTTCGCAAAATCCTCTGCGTATTTAATAAATTCCTTGCCAATTCCCGCTTTCCTGTACTGGGGCAGAACATAAATTGCTTCTATAAAAACAACAGGGGAGGAGTCCGTTCCGTTGACATAGTCTTTTCGCACAGCGATATTCATAAAACCCGCGTATTTTCCGTCTATTTTATACAGCAATCCGATTTCGTTTTTGTCCAAAAGCCAGTTTTCGCATTCTTTATACGCTTCGTCATATGTAAGCTCGGGAAACAGAAGGGTTGACATCTCTGCCCATTCTTTCAGATTGGTTTCATCCGCTTTTATTATACTCATAAAATTTTTATCATCCTTTTAAATATAAATCCAATTCGGATCCTGCTGCTTTTCCGTACGCTCGCATAAGTTCGTCTTTCCCCAATAGAATACCGCCGAAATACCGTACAACAACGACGGCGATATTGTTTAATTCACGTCTTCTAATGGCATTAAGCACAGGCAGTCCCGCGGTTCCGCCCGGTTCGCCGTCGTCATAGCATTTTTTCCTGCCGCCTGTTACATACGCATAAACCGTATGCCTGCTGCGTTTGTGCTCTTTTTTTATCCGGTCTATAAATGTTTTTGCCTGTGTTTCGTTTTCAATATCAGTGCAAAAGGCTATAAATCTTGATTTTTTAATGATTAGCTCGGTCATGCTCTTTCAAAATAATCCGCGCCGTGACCGCATGTCGGACAGATATAATCATCAGGCAGAACTCCGCCGTCATAAGCATATCCGCATATTTTGCAAACAAAACCTTTTTTGTTGTCTGCTTTATCCCGCGGCTTTGGCTTGATATTGCTGAAATAATATTGATAGGTCGCGCTCGGTTCGTTTGAGAGATTAAACGCGCCTGCAACATCGGCGATGAATAGTGAATGGGTTTCGAAGGGGATAATCTGCACGACAGAAGCGGAAATAACAGCGTTTGTATGCTCAGTAAGATAGCAAATACCGTTTTCCGTCCTCAAATCATTTTCAGAAAATTTATTGGTATCCCGTCCGCTGTGATACCCAAATTTTTCAAATACAGAAAAAGGCGCACTTTCACAAAGCACAGACAGATTAAAATCCTTTGTTTTCACAATCATATCATGGGTAAGATTCGATTTATTAACAGCAATCGTTATCCTAAGCGGTTTTTCAGTTATTTGCATTCCCGTGTTGATAATGCAGCCGTCGTCCATGCCGCCGCTTTTTGTGGATAAAACAAACAGCCCATACGATAATTTGAATAGCGCGTTTATGTCAATTTTCATTTTGTCTTCCTTTTCTAACTATTTTTAACAATTTTATACTATAAATGTTATAAAGTCAATGTTTTTCATTCATCAATCTCATTAAAAAGCTTCTTCTTAATTTTATCCACCTTCTTAAAATCCATTGCGTTTTTATAACACTCCTCGAGTGAATCGTGGATTTTTTTTGCGTTTCTCATGCAGGAGGATGCGCATTTCATCAGTTCGCGGACGGTTTTTTTATTGAAAGTGATTTTCTGCTTGTTTTCAGACAGCTTTTTTAAATCAGTAAAACGTCGTGCGTGAATGCGTCTCGATGCGTTTTTAATTCTGTGAAAGCTGTTTGAGGTGCAGAACGCGAGCGACAGCGAAGGGATAATCAGATGCTCGATTTTTTCGGTTTGTGAAAGGGGACAGAGGCAGGTTATAATATCAAGACCGCTGTCAAGAGCAGAGCCGCGAAGCACGCCAAGTATGATTTTCCCCACAGCCCCATAATCGTCCTCAACGGCAATAACAGTGTCGCACAGCGTATGCACTGTTTCCTCAAGCACGATATGCCCGTCAGGGGTGACGGCGCTCAAAAAACATTTTGTTTCAGAACCGTCATTTATTTTCTTCTTAGGAAATTCATGACGAGCAAGAGAAGCGGCGTAGCAGCCTGTTTTCGCAACATCGGCGGCGGATAAAGCCAATTTGTGATTATCGCACAAAAGCGTTCCGATCGCGTTTATATACCTGCCCGCCCGCGCATGCTCTGATTTATACTGCGAAAATAATTCCAGAATCTGCGCCTTGTTTTTACGAAGCTTTTCGCCCGTCCAGCAAGAACCTAAATCAACCAACTGCTCGCACACCCCGGGATATTCAGGCTCAAGAATATGCGGCGCAGTCCCGTCAATGATACACTGCCTGCTGTCCGGAAAAATAACCGCGTCAACAGAAACAGGATCGCTAGCGCATGGGGCATATACAATCTGCTCGCCACTCCTTTTATCCGCTATCTGCTTCATCAAAGTAGACTTCCCCGTCCCCGGCCCGCCTTTAAGAATATACACCCTCCAGTCAGTATCATATATTTCAGGAAATAAAGAACGAAACCCTTTAGGCGTAGCTGCACCATAAAAAAACTGCGGCATACTTTTCATAATAATACTCCATTTTCATCGTTTTTCTGCTAAAAACTGTTTGAAACGATAAATCAAAATGATTAACAAATAATTGTCGGGTATTTTGAACAGTTTTTAGTGTTTTAATACCCTATATTATTCAAAAATGCTGTTTTTGTTACGAAAAATGTTGTTTTTGTAAATTTATCACTTGCGTCTTTTCTTATATTATGATACAATATGTATCATAATATAAGAAAAAGGGAGTGTTATTAATGTATAATGCACATGTACGTCCGGTGAGGGATTTACGAAACAATTATCCTGAATTATCTGAAATCGTAAAAGAAAAAAATCATGTTATCATTACAAACAACGGAAAAAGTGAATCTGTTTTGATTTCTTATGATGAATTTATTGCGTATGAAGAATATATCCATATGCGTTTTGTTGAAAAAAAATTGGCGGAATCTGAAGCAGCCGCTGAAAATCCCTCAACAAAATGGTTTTCGCATGATGATTTTTGGGATAAGGTTAGGAAATTGCCGTGAAATATACACTTTTGTATATGGATTTAGCTCTGCAGGATTTACGGAGTATAAAAAACTATTTATCCGAATTTTATCCCGGAACATGGCCTCGTTTTTCTGAAAAATTGCAAGCCGATTCCCAATCGTTGACTTCTATGCCATATATGTATGAAGCATATCAATATAATTCTGACTATCGCTGTATGTTGGTCGACGATTATATCGTTTTTTATAAAGTCAGCGAAACAGAAAAAACAGTATGCATCCATCGAATCCTGCACGGTTCGAGGGATATACAGCGGTATATGAGATTTATTGATAATATATAAAGGTGATAATCATGTATTCCATAGATACAGTAGAAAAAATGCTTGAAGAAATTGCTGATGATATTCCCGATGAGTTTTTCAAAAATCTGAACGGCGGGATAATCCTGCTTCCTGAAAGCAAGCAGCATCATTATAGCAAGGGCGATTTGTATATTATGGGCGAATACAACAACCGTCATGATTTCGGCAGGTTTATCTGCATATATTACGGTTCCTTTATGCGCGTTCATGCGGATTTGCCTGAAGCTAAATTCAAGGAAAAACTGAAAAAAACCCTGCTTCACGAATTTACCCATCACTTGGAATCTTTGTCAGGACAGCGGGATCTGGAGTATAAGGATGAGGATGAATTGAATAGATATAAGCGGATTTATAAATAAACAAGAATTATTTTAAAATTTTTCTTTAAATGTCAATGCAAGTATGTTATAATATGTTGGATAAAATATATAGACGATTGTGAAACTAATGATTATACAAAATTTGCATCGTAGGGGCGGGGTCATCCCGCCCGAATTACATAAATAATTTGTTTTCGGGACGGAAAACCCGTCCCCTACGAAGTTATTTCGATTTTATCAAAATTTCGCAATTGTCTATAAACAAAAAAAGGAGAATTTTTATTATGGCATTGATAAATACAAAGGAAATGCTCGCGAAGGCTTATGAGGGCGGGTATGCAATCGGGGCGTTCAACGTCAACAACATGGAGATTATACAGGGGATAACGCAGGCGGCGAAATCACTCTCCGCACCGCTTATTTTGCAGGTATCCTCAGGCGCGAGGGAATATGCGAACCATATTTATCTGACGAAATTAGTGGAAGCGGCGGTAATAGAAACGGATCTGCCCATCGCCCTGCACCTTGACCACGGGGACACATTTGAATTATGCAAGTCCTGCATTGACGGCGGATTTACGTCGGTTATGATTGACGGGTCGCACCATGATTATGAAGATAATGTCGCGCTGACCAAGAAAGTCGTCGATTACGCTCATCAATTCGGCGTTACCGTTGAGGGTGAGTTAGGGCAGCTGGCAGGGATTGAGGATGATGTTAATATATCAGCGGAGGACGCAAGCTTTACTGACCCCGATCAGGTGCTGGATTTCGTTACAAGAACAGGTGTCGATTCCCTTGCGATAGCAATAGGCACAAGCCACGGCGCGTTCAAGTTCAAGCCGGGACAAAAGCCGCAGCTTCGCTTCGATATTCTGCAAGAAGTCGAAAAAAGGCTTCCCGGCTTCCCCATTGTCCTGCACGGTGCTTCATCTGTTGTGCCTGAATTTGTAAAGATGATTAATGAATACGGCGGCAAGATGGACGACGCGATCGGTATTCCGGAAGATATGCTTAGAGCTGCGGCAAGAAAGGCTGTCTGTAAGATTAATATCGATT
>Ga0209737_10002516_pt1 | contig 12833 bp, 1 predicted proteins | sample TergutCu122P3_FD_187284 | JGI IMG/M metagenome (GOLD analysis project Ga0209737, IMG submission 187284) | Cubitermes ugandensis P3 segment gut microbial communities from Kakamega Forest, Kenya - Cu122 P3 (SPAdes) (version 2) | ecosystem: Host-associated > Arthropoda: Insects > Digestive system >... | reverse complement strand
CCCCAAAACCCCAAAACCCCAAAACCCCAAAACCCCAAAACCCCTAAAAGGAATAAAGAATTAAGGGAACTTAAATGAAAATAAAGTTAATAAACAAATTAAGTTATAATGCAAGCTATATTAAAATTTTTAGAATATAACTCTTCATCAGTTGCACCCTTTAATTTCTATCTAATGCTAAATAAATAAATTCCCAAGATTTCTAACTTATTAAAAATCTCGATTGCCAAATGTTCTTCCGATTAATATTCCTTTTGCTCTTCGCCCTTGAAGTAAAATCTCAAGATTGTGCAGCTGGTACTTACTCTCGTTTACCTTCTCAACCTTCTCAACCTTGTGTTCCTTGCCCTGCTGGGTATTTTTGTACTGGATCTGCAGCACTTCCTATAGCATGTTCACCTGGGGAGTATAGTTCTGCTGGACAAAGCAGCTGCACTGCATGTGAATTGAATCATATCTGCCCTACAGGTCACGCTGAGAGTAAGCAATCTTGCCCTACTGGATACATTCCTAATAGTGTTAAAACTCATTGTGTCTATAATCCGGTTAAACTTGACTCTGTTGAGTGTGCATCAAAAGAAGGATATTACATTTCTGGTACTTCGTGTCTTGAGTGTCCAGCAGGTTCTTATTGTGTGGACGCTAATCTTCCTCATATAAAATGTCCTGAGGGAACTTTCAGTCTAGCTGGGTCAGCCAAATGCGATTTATGTCCTGCAGGTAAAGCTTGTTCTAATGGAGTTGTTGGAGCTGATTGTACTCCTGGAAGTTATTCCTTATTGGGTTCATCTTCCTGCACTCCGTGTCCTAAAGGGAAATATTGTCCTTATATAGATCGTCCGGTAGAAAGAGATTGTGATTCAGGGAAATATGCGAGCTCTGAAGGACAAGCTACTTGTGATTCCTGTCCTATCAACAAAGAGTGTATTGATAAAATTCATGCTGTCGATTGTGTTGATCACTACTATTCCCTTTTAGGATGGGGAAGATGTCGACCATGTCCTGCTGGCAAGAGGTGTGTAAAATCTGGAACTACTGATCGACTTTCAGCACCTGAAAATTGTCCAAATGGCTACTACTCAATTGAAGGAGACTGGAATTGCCACGAATGTCCTGCTGGAACTTATTGCCGTGAAGGAGCTAGCTTCCCCACTCTTTGTGATCCAGGAACTTTTCAACCAGCCCGTGGTCAATCTTTATGTTTAAATTGTCTTGAAGGAAAATACTCACTTCGAGGAGCTCTTGAGTGTATTGATTGTCCTGAAGGAAGTTATTGTCCTCTACCACGCTCCATTCCACTTCCTTGCGGTTTAGGAACTTACTCACATTCAAAGGCGAAAGCTTGCAAGAAATGTGATGACGGTTACGTCTGTATTTCAGGAAGTAAGGATCCAAAGACTGATGAATGTCCTAGAGGATATTATTGTACCTACGCAAGTGGTAAACTCGAAATGCTTCCTTGCCCTGCAGGAAAGTATGGAACTATTGAAGGAGCTGTCTTAGAAGAAGATGGATGTGCTCCTTGTCCGGCGGGATACTTCTGTCCATTTGAAGGAATGAACGTGCCAATACTTTGCTTAGCAGGAGGTTATTGTCCAAGTGGTGCAGTTTTGCCTACATTATGTCCTGATACAAAGTTCAATCCCAATAAAGGAAGTTCTGATAATAAATGCAAATCCTGTCCTGCAGGAAATTATTGCCCACTTGGAACTTCAGAGCCTTTACCTTGTTTAGCTGGTCATTACTGTCCTGCTGATTCTGGAGCTATTGAACCTAATCGTCCTAAAGCTTGTCCTGCTGGTCGCTATTCAAGTAATCCTGCTGCATCTAAGGAAGCTGATTGCATTGTATGTCCTTCAGGTTATTACTGTAAATCTGGTGCTTCTGCTCCTGAACCTTGTCCTGCTGGAACTTATAACACTCTACCAGGAGGATCATCCCTGACTGATTGTATAAAATGCGATGCAGGAGTTTCTTGTCCAGGAGTAGGCGTCAACACAAAAGGCTCTGAAGTCCAATGTCAACCTGGTTTTTATTGCTCAGCTTCGTCAGCAAATCCAAAAGGAGAACCTTGTCCTAAAAACACTTACTCAGACAAATACGGATTAGAAAAAAAAGAAGAGTGTCAAAAGTGTCCTGCTGGTTATGAGTGTGGTGAAGGAACTAATCGATATACTAGACCAATGAATAAATGTCGGCCAGGTCATTATTGTCTTGAAGGGAAGGAAGCAGAAAAGTGTCCCGGAGGAACTTATCAACCTTATTATGGAGCTACTGATGACTCGTGGTGTTCTTTTAAATGCCCACCCGGAAAATATTGTCCTAAAGGTTCTGCAGCTCCAGAAGGCGATTGTAAAATAGGTTACTATTGCCCAGAAGGAAGTGAAAATAAACAACAGGTTGAATGTCCACCAGGAACATATGGAATAGCAGAAGGATATATGAGCTTAGAAGAATGTCTTCCATGTCCACCTGGTAGGGTTTGCGCTGGAAAAGATGAGCTTCCTGTCCTCTGCGAAGAAGGAACTTACAACCCTCATTGGGGTCGATCAGTAAAGGATAAATGCATTCTTTGTAAAGAAGGATACAAATGTCCTTCAAAAGGAATGATAGACCCACAAATGTGTGGATATGGAAGATACTCAGAAGAGGGTGCTTTAGAGTGTACAATCTGTCCAGCTACTCGTCATTGTAGTAGTCTTACAACAACAAAAAAAGATCTGGAGAAATTCCTTTGTGAACCAGGTTTTCTTTGTAGGAATGGTACAGGGAAGTATCCGGCTAAAAAGTTATTATGTAATGAAGGATTCTTTTGCACTGGTCAACTTATTGTTGGAGAACCTTGTCCTCCTGGCACCTATTATCCTCTTAAAGGTGCAAAAAAGTTAGCCGACTGCATTCCTACTCCAGCAGGAAAATATTCTTTGCGAGGAAGTGCAAGGCCTACGGGTGATTGTGAACCTGGATTTTACTGTCCACAAGGATCGTTTATGCCACAGCAGATAGGATGTCCTGTAGGAACATTCCGTTCACTTCCAGGAGGAGCGAAAAAAGAAGATTGTGGAGATTGTCCCGCGGGTTATTATTGTCCTCTAGGTACTAAAGATCCCAGACCTTGTCCTATTGGTTACTTTTGCGAGCCTAAATGCGGAGAACCCATCAAATGCCCTTATGGTACATTTGGAGCAAGTCCTTTACTAAGAGACAAAAGTCATTGTACAGACTGTTGGTCAGGAAGATTTTGTTCAGTTCCAGGACTTACAGCACCAGATGGTAGATGTGATCCAGGATTCTTTTGTAAATCAAAAGCTACTGTCCCAAACCCAATGGATGATCCTACCGATCCTACCGATCCTACTAGAGTAGGAGGATTATGTACAGCAGGCGGTATATGTCCTGTAGGATCCAAAACTCCTCAACCATGTCCACCAGGCACATACATACCAACTGAAGGAGGAAAGTCAGAAGCTGATTGTATAAAGTGTCCAGGGAAATATTATTGTATTGGAGAAGTTAGGAATACGTGGACAGGGCCATGTGCTCCAGGATATTATTGCCCACCAGGGTCAAAGACGCAGTATGAGAAAGCAGCAGAGCCAGGGTTTTATTCACCAGGAGAAGTAGAAGAACCGATAATGTGTGCTAAAGGATATTATAGCATTAATGAAGGATCAAGTAGTTGTACTCCTTGTCCTGCTGGTTATTATTGCAAGCAAGATCCTATTAAGGGAAATTCTGGTCAAATCGAAGATTGTACTGAAGGACACTATTGTAAAGAAGCATCAGAAGAACCTGAACCTTGTCCTAAAGGAACATATTCTCCAACTAAGAATCTTCATAAGGAATCAGAATGTCTACCTTGTCCTCCTGGAAAATATTGTGAGGAGGCAGGAAAGAGTATACCTACAGCTGATTGTCGTGCTGGATATTACTGTGATGGTTCAAGTAGTAGTCCCGAGCAACATGAATGCATTAAGGGAGCGTATTGTCCATCAGGTTCAGCTCATCCAATATTATGTCCAATAGGAACTTTCAACCCTGATAAACGTTCTACTAGTGAAAATGCTTGTAGAGGTTGTACAGAAGGATCGTATTGCGGTAAAACTGGTTTAGATGATCCTGAAAAGAAATGTGATGAAGGATATTTTTGTTCAGGACGTGATACTTCTCCTAGACCAACAGGGAAAAGATGTAAGAAAGGTCAAATGTGTCCAATAGGAAGTTCAGCACCCATAGATTGCGAAGAAGGTAGTTATCAAGATTCAGTTGCACAAGGAGGTTGTATTCCATGTCCAAGAGGTTTTCATTGTCCTCCGAAATGTATTGGTTTTACTATAACTTGTGGACAGCTTCCTGATGATTGTGTAGCTGATAGCACCACTATTACTGACTGCAAAGCTGGTCATTTTTGTAAAGAAGGAGAATTAGCGATACCATGTCCTGAAGGAACTTACAATAGCAAGACAAATGCATTTACACAGGAGCAATGTCTCCCTTGTGATCCAGGCCATTTCTGCTCAAAACGAGGAGGAATTGCTACTGAAGGGCTATGTGACGGTGGTTATTATTGTACAAGAGGAGCTACAACAAAAAGACCAAATGGAAATGGAGATGGAGGAGGAGAATGTAAAAGAGGACATTATTGTCCAGAAGGAGCTTCATATCCTATTCCATGTACACCTGGTAAGGCTTGTACTGAGGATGGTTTGATTACTCCTGATGAGACTTGTGCTTCAGGGCACTATTGTGAAGGTGGTACTACTTCAGCTAAACCAGAATTAGCTAGCCAACGTGGCGGTAAATGCGAACCTGGATACTATTGTGAGGAGGGATCAGCAAGAATGACTCCATGTCCGGCAGGAACATATAATCCAGAACCAGGTGGTAGATCAATAAAGGATTGTTTGATATGCAAGGACGGATCTTATTGTGCTAATCCTGGAAGCTCAGCTGTAACTGGAAAATGTAAAGCGGGATATTACTGCAAAGTGGATACTGGTGCAGAAGTCGGATATACAACGCCTCACCCGCCAGAAAGAATATGCCCGAAAGGACATTATTGCCAGGAAGGAGCAACTGATAAAATGCCTTGTGCAAATACTGATTATCAAGATCTTGAAGGTCAAAGTGAATGTAAACCTTGTCCAGCTGGTTTCAAATGTACTGATCGATCTATTACTTTGTGTGACCCAAAGACGGATAATAAAGCTTATTATTGTCCAGAACGTAAGAGAGAAATTGAGCTATGTCCAGAGGGAACTTATAATTATCAAGAAAGAACAACAAAATTAGAAGATTGCTTAAGTTGTCCAGCAGGTAAATTTTGCAATCCTGATTCTTCTACATCACAAATCAATGATTGTATTGCAGGTACTTACTGTCCAGAAGGATCAAAAAATGGACTTCCTTGTACTGCTGGTCATTATTGCCCTGCAGGTGTTGGCGAACAAATTGGCTGCCCACCAGGTTTTTATTGTGATACGGATGAACTTGCTGATTATGCAAGCAACCCATGTCATGAAGGAAAATATTGTGGGTTCAAAACTATATCACCTACGACTCCATGCCCTAGAGGTCATTATTGTCCAAAAGGAACACTAGAACCTATTGCTTGTCCACCAGGAACTTATAATCCTGCTCGAGGAGGTGTTAGACTTTCTGATTGTAAAGAATGCGATGAAGCAAAGTATTGTGATAGTCGTGGTCGAAAAACTATAACAGAAGAGTGTCCTCCAGGTTATTACTGTGAACTAGGAACAGCACAAGGAACAAAGAAACCATGTCAGCCAGGGTATATGTGTCCTGAAGGATCATCACGAATGGAGCCTTGTCCAGTAGGTTCTTATCAACCATTACCAGCTCAAGAATCATGTCGGAGCTGTCCTGCGCGTTTCCTCTGCGAGCCTGTAGATACTCCTATAATCATCGGTGCCATTGAACCTGTTATTTGCGAAGCTGGATACTATTGTCCACAAGGATCAGATAAGAAGAAATGTCCACTTGGAACATATAGTGAGATGACAGGATTAGCAAACGCTGAAGAATGTTCCCCATGTCCAGTAGGAAGATCTTGCACTGCCGAAGGACTTACTACTCCTAATGAAAAGTGCGATCCTGGATATTATTGCAAACAAGGAGCAAAGAGTCCAAATACTGTTGAACCCGGTTCAGTAGAAGAATGTGACCAAGGTTATTACTGTGATGGTATTAGTCTTATTCCAATACCTTGTCCTCCAGGAACTTTTAACGATGATACAAAAGCTAACTCAGCAGCTAATTGTAAGCCTTGTCCTCAAGGGTTTTATTGTCCTTACCGAGGAGGAACAACTGAAATGTATAAGTTTAACACAAATAATGAATTCAAATGTGCTCCAGGTTATCTTTGTTTAAAGGGTGCGACTACTCCAACACCTAAAGATGGTAATACAGGAAGACCTTGTGATATAGGAAAGTACTGCCTAAAAGGTGCTCTAGTAGAAGAAGACTGTCCTATAAATACATACAATCCTTATCTTGGTCAAGGTGAATGCCATAAATGTCCTCTTGGAAAGAACTGTCCTAGGACAGGAATGGCTGGTTATGAGTTGTGTATATTAGGACATTATTGCGAAGAGGGAAAAGGACCAAAACCATGTCCTCGTGGAACTTATGGACCAAGACAAGATTTAGAAAAAGATACTGATTGTTACCCATGCAAACCAGGAATGTATTGTTTAGGAGGCAAGGATGACGCTGATGGTTTTTGTGATCCAGGTTATGTGTGCCCTGTAGGTGCTCAATATTCTATAAATCAGAATCTCAAATTCCACTTTAACAAGTTCGAGAAAGAAGGATTGTGTCCTCCAGGACATTATTGTGATGGCGGTAGTAAAGCACCTACTCCATGCCCTATAGGAGAATATCAAGATGAGTATGGAAAAATAGCATGTAAACCATGTCCACAAGGAAGATATTGCGATAGAATTGGAATAGTAGATCCTAGCCCTTATAAGTGTGCAGAAGGTCATTTATGTATATCAGGAGCAAAAGTACGAGCACCAATTGACCCAGGAACAGAAGGTGGAAGACCTTGTGATAGAGGACATTATTGCCCTGAAGGAACCATAGTTGAAATACCATGTGATCCAGGCAGTTATGAACCAAGATTTGGAGCTAAAAGTTCATGTCAAACGTGTCCTGCAGGGTATTACTGTTTAGGAGGTGTGAGTATGCCAGAACCATGTACAGCTGAACATTTTTGTGTAGAAGGAACAATTAACCCAGTGCGTTGCCTTCCAGGTACTTATAGCAATGTATTGGGACTACAAAAGGCAAGTCAATGTAGATTCTGTCCTTCAGGAAAGTGGTGTGATGATGGAAAGATACTAGGTGATTGTGACGCAGGATTTTATTGTGCTGCGGGTGCTGCAAAAAGTGATGGAAGTGGTCAGAATGGTGATCCAAATCCAATGAAATGTCCTATTGGTAGATATTGTCCAGCTGGATGTCTTTCTCCTAAGGTGTGTCACGAGGGCAAGTTTAGATTGGAACCTGGTGCAAAATCTGAGGATGAATGCACGGATTGCGATGCAGGATTTTATTGTATAGCTGGCAATCCTGAACCCTATGAATGCCCTAAGGGACATTATTGCCCATCAAAATCAGATTTACCAACACCTTGTCCCGCAGGTTATTATCTTAACCAAAAGAAAGCTAGATCAATCGACGAATGCAAAGCATGTCCTGCTGTTGGTTACGATTGTACAGAAGAAGCTGTAGCTGACCTTAATAATGTCAAATGTCCTATAGGCTACTATTGTGATGATTCTACAAGATCTCCTAAAGTTTGTCCAGAGAAAACTTATGGTAATGAATATGGACTAAAATCACTGAGTGAATGTAAAGAATGCAGAGAAGGATTTTACTGTTTGGAAGGAACAGTGACTCCGATATTGTGTGATGAAGGAATGATGTGTCCACCAGGATCAAGTGAGCAGGAAGAATGTCCTGAAGGTTATTATTGCAGTTATTGGAATGTTGATGGCTACAGTATAGCAAGAGAAAGAGTTTGTCCTGCAGGTTTCTACTGTCCTAAGAAAACTGTTATTCCTATAAGCTGCGATAATGGATTCTACTGTCCTGAAGGATCAGCAGAGCCGACACCATGTCCACCAGGTTCAATGGGCATGGGTTCTACTCATAGTCAATCAGTAGAGACAGGATGCATTACATGTCCACCAGGTACTTACTCTCTAATTTCTCCCAGAGGTGGTAGCACTGCTTGTCTTGTTTGCCCAGCAGGTTATGTTTGTGTCTCAAGTACTTCTACTTCTACTCCTATTGATCCCGAAAAAGATGGAGGCTATGAATGTCCCAGAGGTTACTATTGCCCTGAAGGTTCTTATGAACCCACTCCTTGCCCTATTGGTCATTTCAATAAGGATAAGCTAGTTAATAGTAGTGATTATTGTTACCCATGTGAAGCTAATACTTATGCTGATGTTCCAGGTCAAAGTGGTTGTAAGCCTTGTGGTCCAACATCGATATCAGAGATGGGATCAACGATATGTAAGTGTAGAGGGAATAACAGAGTGTTCCAAATGGCAAATGGTAAATGTGTATGCAAACAATATTATACTTCAGTGTTAGAGAATGATGAGGATGATTCAAATTATGATTGCAGGCCTTTGTTGCATGATAGATGTCCTTCTGAAAAACTCCGTGGTTCCCTTGGTCACTGTCTCTCTCAAGATGATTGCGAAGACGAGTGTAGAGGAGGAACAGGAAAGCGTACTCCAGGTATAGGACTTTGTGAGTGTAATACTATACAAGATCCGGATACAGTTTGTGATTACCAATGTAGACAAGATGCTACCAGGATAACCGTTAAACAAAATGGTTACATTGAATTTGATGATGGTTCAATTATTGATATGAAGAAATTAGAAAAGACATTTGGTGAACCTACATGCGAAAAAGGACACTGCAATGTACTCTCTGTAGAAATGGCTAACAAGAAAGGATTCGTAGGAATTTATGGACCATCACAACAATTGGTGGATGCAGCAAGAGTATTAGAAGGGATAAGTGAAGAACAAGCAAAACGAATGCTTCAATCAAGTGTAGCAGGCATAGACAACCCTATAATTTGTATTAACTTTGGTGATACTCTTGCATTCTCTGTTACAAGCGAAAGTTATCCAATTTATCTAAAAGATGCTATGGTTAATAGTAATCCTGAGTTTGATTATACGAAGTTTACAGAATTGTCTGTTGCTCTAAAGGATGGCGAGGACATTACGCTATTTTTACATACATTCACACAAGCTGGAATATATGTTTTTGGTGATGCTGCTGACTTATCGCAACAGTTAGTGATATCAGTAATGGGAACAAGTGAAAGATGTAGAGATGAGGATAAGAATATTGTGCCAATTACATTGAGCAATCTACTAAAGATAGGAATAATCCAGAATGAAGATATAACTCTATCCCCTGATTGGCTCTTTATTGGAGCGTTCTTTGTGATAATACTTATACTGATACCAGGTATAGTGATGTTCATTAGTTACTTGCACAATTTGTCTTTAGGCAATAAGACACTCGCTTCCATCTCCTTCGGCAAGAAACCTGAACAGGCAAAGGCAGCGGCAACGGCTAAGGTTTATCCGATAGGCATGAATGCTGGTAAGGATGATGAAGCTGATGAAAACAACAACAACAAGCATGTGATAGATTTGAAGGAAGAGAATGAAGGAGGAGAGATAGATCCAGGTATATTTGATGATATATATCAAAAACTAAAAGATCATGCAGCTTATGTTAAGGCTGAATGTGAAAAGAAGTTTGAACAAGATAAAGAGAACATTACTAAGGTTTGGGAAGAAATGAGAATACTCAGGAAATTCATTAAAATGAAATTGAAGTTGCTAGCTAAGATTTTCGGTAAGAACATTAAATACATGATAAGCGATGCGAAACCTAAGAAGAAGAAAGAAGAGGTAAAGAAAGAACTAATAGCACCTAAAGAAGAAGAAGATGATATGGATATATTTGAAGATGAAGGAGACAATGTAGAAGCAGATAATATAATGTTTAAGGAAGCAATGGATACAAGATTAGCAGATGATGCACAGGAGTTGATTAAGATGAAAGAGAAGAATGATACAAGTACGCATGACTTTATGAATAAGTTTGTTAGTCAGGAGAATAAGAGGTTAGAAGAGTTTAAGGAGAGAATTCTTGAAAGTTCTAGTCTTACCGAAACTGATAAGAATGCTCTAATGAAAGAATACGAAAATCAACTACAAAAACTTCAAAAACAACTTCTGTTCGACCAAAGCGAAGGGAATAATCACCTGAAGTACTATTTGGAGGAAAAGAAAGCAAGAAGGGAGCGACTATTAGAACAGAAGCGAGCACTAGATAACGAAAAGAATCAAGTAAACAAGAAGACTAATAAACTATTGGAAGAAGTTAATAATGCACTTAAGAGAGATGAAAAATCTATTGAGGCTGAATTTAATGCTAACATTAAAGCAAGCAAGAAAGAAAGAGAAGTTAAACAGGCTGACGAAGTTGATAAACTTAGAGTTAAGTTTGATAAGCTTCTTAAGAAAACTTCATCTGCTCAAAAGCGTGTTGAAATCATGGATGATTACCGCAGAGAATCAAAGGAATTGGAAGAAGCTCATGAGAAGGAGCGTAATGAGCAGCATGCAGAGCTCTTGGAGAAACTAGAAAGAAGAAAGAAAGAAAGAAAGGAAGAGGTGAGACAACGTAGAAAGGAAGAAAGAGATGGAATTATACTTCAATGCCAGAAGGAACTTGATCAGATAAAGGAACGCGAAGGAGTAATATATAACAAGCTAGTCAATGTTGCCATAGAAGAAAAAGTTAGAGAAGCTAAAGATAGAGTTGCACCAGAAGTTGAAGAAGATGAAAAGAAACTCAATACACTTAAACGACAACAAGAGAAAGAGTTAGCTATAATCGAACAAAAAGAAAAGTCTATCTTCCGTACTCTAGCTGAAGAAGAAGCAAAGGATAATGCGGAGATAAAGGGAGATATAGAGAAGAGGAAGGCAAAGTTGATAATTAAGACAAAGAAAGATTGTGCAACTTTGAATGAGAGAAGAAAGAATATAATGAAAGAATTAGATTCACCACAGATATTAGAAGAAAAGAAGGATGAATTGCAGAAAGAACTTAAGAACATTGACGATAAAATTGCTGGTCGTATTGAAGCTGAACTATTAAAACAAGACAAAGAACTTTCTAGGATGCTTGATGCTAGAAGAAGGAAACGTATTGCACAAGAGATTGATATGAAGAGAGGACTTAACCAAGAAATGCTTGAATTGGATGGAAAGTGTATTGATCAAGAAGAAGAGTTGAAGGGTGAAATTGCTGAGCGTAACTTTAAGAGAGCTGTCGCTGAGCTTAAAGGAAGAATGTCACCCGAAGAGTACCCAGTGGCATTGGAGAAGCTTTTAGAAGAAAAGCATATGAATCAATTGTCCAATTTGCTTTCAGTTCAATATAAGAAGAAAGCTAAGATTATGAGTACAAAGATGGGAGAGCTCATTAATCAGAAGCTTATGGAAATGCATAAGGTTAAGGAAGACTTAGAAAAAGATTATAACAAAATCAAAGATGCTAAAGATACCGACTCTATCTCTCTTGCAGATTATGAGAGACGCATTAAGGATGCACAAGAAAGAGAAAGACACCTACTAAGAAACATTGAACTTGAATACATCCAGAAAGGAAATGATTTAGAAGAGGAGATATGTAAAAATACGGGTGAGAGAAACCAGAGAGAATTATTAAGACTTCGTAAAAAACAATTAAACGAGAAGAATGGATATCTTGCAGAACTAGCTGGAACCAATCGTTATGCACAAGCAATGCTCAAGAGTGAACCTAAAGACCTAATAGAAAAAGAATTAGAAGAGTATCGCAATCAACTTGAAGAAGAGCAACATAAGAAGATTAGAGAATTCGAAGCAAGAAAGCAGAGATTAAATGATCTTGCTATGGAGACTGAAGGTAATCTTGAGAACTTTGAGGAAGAAACTAAGAGATTGCTTGATGAACTTGCTAGGAGAGAAAAAGATAAACTTAAAAAGAAGCGTGCTGAACTTGAAAAAGAAAAAGAAAAACGTGAAGCATCACTTAAAGGTCTTTCAGAAGCTGATAAAGAAAAACTATTACAGGAACACAATGAGCAAATCAAAAAGATGGAGGAGCTTATGGAAGCAGAGCAGAAGAGACAGTCAGAGAAGATGATGAAGAAGCTAGAAGATAGATGGAAGGCTAAAGAGAAGCTAAATAATCAAAAGGATTTACAGTTGCTCATGTATAGGAAAGAAGTAGATGGCAAGTTAGATAATCAGTTGGAGGATATGAAGATGATACTTGATGTTAAAGTAGAAGTCGCTGATGTAGGCCAAAAGCTTGATATGTTGACTTCAAAGACAGATGCTCTGCGCAATGTCTTCTACAAAAAGAAATTCCTCGCAGGAGCAGAGGTAGCTAAAGACTTTGATAAGGTGGATACAAAGCTATTGCTTGAAAGAGATCTGAAGGAGGACGATGATGAATTCACAGGCACTCTTCTGAATATAGACTTCGATAAACTACTAGCCAATATTGATGGTATGAAAGAGCACGTGAGCGTATTTACAGACAAGGACTTTACACAACTCATTCGAGGCTTCCGTATCATTAATACGCAGCTGAATGAACTGAGATCGAAAGCACTAGGTAAAAAGTAATAATACTTAAGTCTATACAAAGCTTAATATGCATTAAAAGGGGTTTTGGGGTTTTGGGGTTTTGGGGTTTTGGGG
>Ga0209737_10002515_pt1 | contig 12834 bp, 8 predicted proteins | sample TergutCu122P3_FD_187284 | JGI IMG/M metagenome (GOLD analysis project Ga0209737, IMG submission 187284) | Cubitermes ugandensis P3 segment gut microbial communities from Kakamega Forest, Kenya - Cu122 P3 (SPAdes) (version 2) | ecosystem: Host-associated > Arthropoda: Insects > Digestive system >... | reverse complement strand
TGAGCGTCTTTTGCAGGCATCCCAGCTTTATAACGGTGTCCGGATCGACCATTTCCGCGCCTTCGCAGACTACTATGCAATACCATATGCCAGTCGACCCTCCGACAGTCGACCCTCCGACAGTCGTCAAACCAGCCAAGTTTTACGTCCTCCTGACTTACATAAGGGCAAGTGGCGGCTTGGGCCTGGCAGAGCCTTCACCGACATGATCCAAGCCGAGTTTCCCTCACTGTTGGTCATAGCAGAGGATCTGGGAATCCTCTCAAAAACTGCAAAGACCCTGATGAAAGAATGCGGTCTGCCGGGTATGAGGGTGCTGCAGTTTGCATTCGATGGCAATTTGAAAAACCCTCATCTGCCTCACAACGTCGTGGAAAACTCAGTATGTTATACCGGCACTCACGACAACAATACACTTGTCGGTTGGATTCGATCCATGTCGAGAGAAGAACGACGTGTTGCCATGGAGTACCTGGGTGTTACACAGGCTGCTGGCTTGCAGGAAGCCCTGCTTGCTGCCGCGCTAATGAGCAAAGCGCGCATCACCATCATCCCCATTCAGGATTGGCTCGGGCTTGGCGCCGTGGCGCGCATCAACAAACCAGGCACCGTTGGCAGACGCAATTGGAAATGGCGATTGCCCAAAGACACACTGAACAGCGAACTCGCTTTACACATATGCTTTGTAACCAGAGATCTTTGCAATCGATGATACTAAGGAAGCAGTAAGGCAAAGGAATAAACTCAAGAATAATTTAGGAAATGCTATTCAAAACAATCAATTAAGAATAAGGTATTGACAAACTTCGTTAAGTAATTATTATATGACAAGAATGTCACTAGTCGAAATCTTTCCAGGAAAGGGAAAGATAGAAGGGATAAAGCAAGCAATACTTATATCACTACGAAAACATATGTTATATGCAGCTAAAATAGTATCAAATCAAGATGAAACTGAGTTGCTTGAAATTTAAATAGAATGTGAACAGCATATAACAATCGTTCGTATTAAGAGAATGAGTATTGTAGATGCAGGATATTCGAACTAAGGCTGTTGTTGGGGGAGGCTAACAAAAAGAAAGAAATTTGCTGAATAGGATACGAGTAACTATTTCCAGCAAATGTATTATTTGCCGAAATCATTGATGAAGGCAAACGGGGGACGCAAGGGGGAGAAATAAATGAACGGGGACATTGCTGACAGCAAATGTACTAACGCCCTGATTAGTGAATTGAAGAGACTTCTGGAGGCAAGTAACACAAGCGGATTCAGTGTGAAACCTGATGAAAGCTGCCTGTCTGACGAAGAGTCTGAGGTGATCAGACTTGTTCAAAGCTACATACAGGCAATCAAAAAAAGCACGGAGAAAGCACTGAATCGTCGTAATAATCTGATCATTGCCGGAAATGAAGCGGCGCAGCGGTTTCTCACAAATGATGAAGGGCAATTCGAGTCTTCGATGCTATCGGGTATGGAACGACTGGGATACGGTGTAGGAATAGACCGCATCTGTATCATGAAAAACGAAAGAATCAATGGAGAATGGCATTTTGTCTTTCAGTATGAATGGGTCAAGGATCCCAATACACAGGAAGCGGCAGCCAACAAAGGGCAGCTGTACCCATACGATCTGAATGCCGAATGGCTCGGCAAATTCAGACAGGGTGAAATTATTAACGGCCTGGTACAGGATTTATTGCCCTGTCTCCAGATGTTTTTAGGTAGAGTAAAACGCTGCTCCGTCTTGCTCATTCCGCTATTTTTACAGGATAGATTCTGGGGTCTTGCGACTTTTTCCGATTGTGTACATGAGCGACATTTTTCTGATGATGAGATCAGTATCCTGCGCTCTGGCGCCCTGATGATGGTCAGTGCAATCAACCAACATGAGCAGGCTGCCGAGATTTGTGAAGTCCAGCAACGCACCAGAATACTGTTAGACTCAATGCCTTATGCCTGTCATCTGTGGAACAGAGACCAGGAAATGTTCGACTGTAACGAGGAGAACATCCGATTGTTCAAGGTAAGGGATAAAAAGGAGTTCAGAGACAATTTCTCCTCTTTTGCACCGGAGTATCAACCTGACGGAAGCCTTACAAAAGATGTCGTAGCAAGGGTTCTTAAAACTGCATTTACAGAGGGTCATCAGGCCTTTGAATTCATGCATCAGGCTTCCGACGGTACGCCGATACCGGCTGAGATCACCCTCGTCCGTGTTCCCTATGCTAACGACTACGTTGTCGCAGCATATGCTCGTGACTTGCGTGAGCAAAAAAGAATGCTGGAGGAGATCGAGCATAACAAAGCTCAGATCGAGGCTGCCAGCAGTGCTAAGAGCGACTTTCTGGCGAGTATGAGCCATGAAATGCGAACCCCGCTCAATGCCGTCATCGGTCTGTCTGAGCTGAGTCTCGCGCATGGCTCGTTGGACGAAGAAACATATGATAACCTTGAGAAGATATACAATGCCGGTGCTCTGATCCTCAATATCGTCAACGACATCCTGGATATCTCGAAGATCGAAGCAGGAAAACTCGAGTTAGTTCCCAGTGAATACGACACACCGAGCCTGATCAACGATATCGTGTCTCAGAACGTTTTCCGCATTGGAGAAAAGCCGATTGAGTTCATTCTGGATATCTCTGCGGATACGCCGGCAACTCTGTACGGTGACGATCTGAGGATAAAACAGATCCTGAATAATCTCTTGTCGAACGCTATTAAATACTCAAAGCAGGGATCGGTCGAACTGGGCTTGCGCGTTGAACGCACTGAGGACAGCGACACCGTTTGGGTAACTGCTTGGATCAAGGATACCGGCATAGGTATTCGTCCGGAGGATATACGAAAGCTCTTCTCGGATTATTCACAGGTGGATGTCAAGGCAAACCGAAAGGTCGAAGGCACAGGTCTCGGACTGGCAATCACAAAAAAACTCATCGAGCTTATGGATGGGACGATTACCGTTGAAAGTGAGTATGGGAAAGGAAGTATTTTCACAGTCAGATTCAAGCAGAAAACTTTTACTGCCAACGCCATCGGAGAATCAGTCGTCAACAACCTGAAGAGCTTCCAGTATTCGGACAGGAAACGAAAAAAAGGCTCACGCATTAACTATCTGAAGATGCAATATGCAAAGGTACTGGTAGTTGATGACAATATGACCAATCTGGATGTTGCAAAAGGCCTGATGAAGCCCTACGGAATGCAGATAGACTGTGTGTCCAACGGAGCTGCGGCCATCCATCGAATCGCTGCCGAAGAAGTGCACTATGATGCGATCTTCATGGATCATATGATGCCTGAAATGGACGGCATTGAAGCAACACAGAAGATCCGTGAGCTGGGCACCGAGTATGCCAGGAGAATACCTGTCATAGCTCTGACAGCCAACGCTGTTGTGGGAAATGAGCAGATGTTTTTGGAGAAAGGTTTTCAGGCCTTCTTGTCCAAACCCATAGACATCATGCTGTTGGATGCGGTGATCCGGCAATGGGTGAGGGATAAAGACCGGGAGGCAACACAACGTGCAGATAACAATTCTTCTCTCCTGGACGAAGACATGCAAAGGGAAGGCATAACGATAACCATACCAGGAATAGACACAGAAACAGGGCTGGATCGTTTTGGGGGTAACGTTGAGACCTATATTTCGGTGTTACAGTCCTTTGTGGATAACACACCAGCAATACTTAACAGGATGCGAGAGGTAACTGCAGAGAGCCTGTCTGACTACGCCATCGATGTACATGGGCTGAAAAGCGCCTGCGGAAGTATCGGTGCAGAATCTGCCATGAAGAAGGCAAAGCAGCAGGAAGAATGGGCGAAGACGGATGATCTTTGGCAGGTGTTGGAATTAAACGAAATCCTTCTGGATGAGGTTGAAACACTTCTGGCAGATATCGTAATCAGTTTAACGGATTTGGAGAACAGAATCTCAAAGCCAAAGCTCCTTTCTCCCAACCCGATACTTTTGAATCGACTACGACAAAGCTGTATCGAATTTGAGATTGATGGAGTGGATCAGGTGATGGATGAATTGGAAAGCGCCGACTATGATCAGGATGCCTCTCTCATCATATGGCTCAGAAAAAAGGTCGACGAGTTGGCCTTACTTGAGGTGGCGGAGAGGTTGGCTCAATACGACATGGCATCTTGAAAATGGTGACATGCCTTTTTAAATAGAAAAGAAGTACTACAGGAAAGATTTACAAACGGTGGAGGTTTTGAAATGGCCTATAAACGAAGCAAGATCATAGTAGTTGATGACAATGTGACTAATCTGACTGCCTGTAAAAGCATACTCAAACCGTATTATGCGGTATACCCTGCTCAATCTGCTATGAAAATGTTCGAGCTGCTGGAAGTTGTCCAGCCTGATATGATCCTCTTGGATGTGGATATGCCGCAAATGAATGGGTACGAGGCAGCCGGGCTGCTGAAAAGCAGTGAGGCGTACAGGAATATTCCCATTATCTTTCTGACGGCCAGGCGCGATGAGGAAAGCGAGTTGAAGGGGCTCAGTCTGGGCGCTGTGGATTACATATTCAAGCCATTTGTCAGTCAGTTGCTACTGAAGCGGATCGAGACGCAGCTCTCGCTGATCGAATGCCAAAACGAACTGAGAAGCCAGAATCAACTGATTCAGAAGATGCTCTTGTTAAAGACCGGGCAGGTGTCACATCTACAGAATGCCGTCCTGGAGATTGTTACCGACCTGGTTGAGTTTCGGGATAACACCACCGGTGGACATATCAACCGGACACAGAGATTGCTGCGTTGCATTATTGACAAGATCATCGACGAGGGCATCTATAGCGATGATACCGACTCGTGGAATCTGGAATGTGTTCTACCCTCAGCGCAGTTGCACGATGTGGGAAAAATTGCCATCAGTGACACGATATTGAACAAACCCGGTAAGCTCACTTCAAATGAATTCGACATCATGAAGACTCATGTGCAAATAGGTGTGGATGCCATTCAGCACATGGAAGAGATAACAAATGATAACGACTTTTTCTCACATGCAAAGGCATTTGCAGGCATGCATCATGAAAAATGGGATGGCAGTGGTTACCCCTATGGTTTAAAGGGCTTTTATATTCCACTGGAAGGCAGGATTATGGCACTTGTTGATGTTTATGATGCCTTGGTCTCAATGCGCCCTTATAAATCTGCGTTCTCGATTGAGCAGGCAAATGACATTATTACAGAGGGAAGGGGTTCTCATTTTGATCCGCAACTTGTTGATGTGTTTCAGTTGGTTTCGAATCAGTTTGGAGAGATTGTCAGAAATGCCGATAATGTGTCGCAGACTGTAAGCCCGGCAAAGTCGAAGGTATCTCCGAAGCTGTCTTCCAAGGCAGCAGAGCGTGAGCCTTCACTGAGGTTGGCTGCCTGTATTTGAGAAAACTGATAGCTTGATGTAGTTTGCTGTGACGAGGCATGCAATGAATACTTCGGTGCTTCCTTAGTGTTCAGGAGTAGGTAGCAATCTGTACTTGTCCCCCCCTGTCGCAGATTGCTACCTTCTCCTTCGGACTAGCCGTCCGCTTGCGAGGTCATATTATCGGTGAACAGTGAGGCTATGACTTTATTCATGGCTTGCTCATCTTTTTTAATTCTCCTGAGAACATCTTCCGGAGGATCTACCATCCACCATAAAAGCTTATAAGCTCTGATGCAGTTAATAAGAACTGCCATCGTATGAGTGTCAGTTGGAGCAATTCTGTTTATCTCGATTGCCTTGTTAAGACCGTCTTCGACGAATTCTATACCCTCTTTCAGATTAAGCTTGTAGAATAACTCCAACGCATGCTCGTCTATGGATGCTCGCTGAATAATAAGGCTGTTTATTTCGGATATCTGCTCCAGGATTTCGTTGTCATACTTATAGAAGAAACCTTTTGAAATCACGTTGCTGAGACTTTCCTTCTCAAGCAACTCTAATAAATACTCTTCGGTGGGGCGGCTTGATTGGAAGTGGTGAGCGTAAAACCCATAGATTGTATCGAGGATTTCCTGTTTGGAATTAAAATGATTGTAGACCGCTGATTGTCGAATTCCTGCAGTATTTGCAAGGTCATTCATGGTTACATTTTCAAACCCTTTCTGCACAAATAATTGTATAGCGCTATCAAAGATTTTCTTTTTGGTACCAACAAACCGAAACGGCTTATCACTGGTTTTTGTGTTTTGTACGGGGTTTGGCGTATCTTTTGGAATAAACCATGCGCCAGCACGTTTGATTGCCCCCTCAATCCGCTTTTTTCTACATAACTGCTGGAGGTGCCTGGTTGAGACGCCCCATTCAGCAGCTTTTTCTTCAACTGTTTGAAAATTGAACATCTTTACTCCCCATTAATAACCGAGTTTTTTACTATGGGATCAGAGTGATGCCAGTATTGCAGAGCGAACATATTCTATAGTTGGTTCACCAGGAAAAACATGACGAGTTGCCCCCGGCATTATGCAGGGGAAGTGAAATAACTGTATAAAGCAATAGAATTGCCGTAAAGCAGAACTATTAGCCTGTGGGTTTCCCTCCATTATTCCATCCTCAGCCAGGCATTAGTATAAGACTACTTTTTCATATGATATACATAAAACGAAGTTTGTCAATATTACGTTCTTCTTCAACTGCTCCTCGCAATGGCGTGGTGCGTGTCGGTAACCTTCTCTCAGGCAAATAATTGGTGTGGAAAGGGAAGTGTACTCAATACGCTGTTCTTTATAGTATCATTTAGCAGATTACGCAGACCTTATTAACCTCTTCGAAAGGTTCAAGATGAATATTTGGCATGACTTGCGTCCTGATAGGATTAAACCCGATGATTTTATCGCTGTTATCGAGATAACCAAGGGGTCTAAGAAAAAATATGAGTTGGACAAGGAGACGGGGATGATACTCCTTGACCGGATACTGTACACTTCAACGCACTATCCGGCAAACTACGGATTTATCCCTCGAACCTATGCTGAAGATGGAGATCCTCTGGATGTTTTGGTGCTCTGCTCTGAACCTATAGAGCCTCTGGCTTTGATTCAGGTCTATCCCATCGGGGTGATCAGCATGATAGACAACAATGAGACCGACGAAAAAATCATAGCCATTCCCTTTGAGGATCCCATGTACAATTCCTACCGCAGCATCGAAGGCCTGCCCAGCCATATTTTCTCGGAGATGCAGCATTTTTTCCAGGTGTACAAGGAACTGGAGGGAAAATCGACCGCTGTACGTGAGGCAAAAGGGCAGAAAGAAGCGGTTGCTGTGATCAAGAGAGCTATGGAGAATTACAAGCGCACTTACGCTTCAGATTGAAGACATAATAAAGCTGTCAAGCTTACCGTCTTGATAGCTTTGCCGTCCTCTTTTTAGCGTTTGATGCCGTACCACTCGCGTGCGGCTGCTTTTGCCTCCTCAGTGTAACCAACCAGGATATTCGGACACCTCTCCAAGATCTTGAACATGAATTCATCGCGCTGATTGGTCTGGCCTTTGGTTGCCCCAGTTGCGGTCGGCAGCAGGTGTTCTTTTGCGTCGTTGGTATAGACTGTTATACCGGTGGCTATGGGGACTCCCGTATTGCGCGTAACACTCCCAAACACCCAGACTACTTCTGAGTAGCGCATGACATCCGGCACTGCGAGCAGATTGATGATGAAGTTATCGGTCAGAACCAGGCGGTTCTTGTTCAGGGATGCGTAGAAGTTGCCTGAGCCGTATTCATGTGCGACATGGTGCCATTCGTCAATGGAACGTTTCCCCATTGTGGTGTTAAAGCGCCTGCCCTGGTAAATGATGTTTGCAACCGCAAGCAATGCCAAAAAGCCAAAGCTTCCAGAACCGATAAGATAGTTACGGCTCTCAGAAGTCTTGGTAGAGGGATCCACATAATACAGCCCCAGGTAATCTGCAAAATTGCTGTCATTGAGCACAATCCCAAGCTCTTCTGCAAAGACTTCCTTACAGATCTTTCTGAGGTCGCCGGGGATGCTTCTGGTGAATCCGTCAACCCTGGCCTGTCTTCCGGCTTGCAGGTCGCCGATAAGCGCCAGCTCCTCACCACCGGTCAGCTTGGCCAGATACAGGAAATCTCCGTCCCACAACAGGTAGTAACGGGCAGTAACCTTCTTGTCTTCAGTTTTGTAGGCAATCTCCCAGGGTTCTTCAACGATATCGACATAGACGTAGGTCATCTCTTTTTGGTTTTCAGAGAGGAGAAAATCGTTGAAGTGCATCGGCTCTGTCTTCAATTTGTTCTGGGTTGCAAATGCTGTTATCAGGAATGCGCCAGCTATCAGCAAGAGAAAAACCGTTAGTATCAGATTGTTCCGGCGCGTACGCTTGAGCCCACTTTTTAAGACCTCGGGGATTTCATTCATCATTGCCCTCCCTTGCAAGTATGTTGAAAACTGAATCTAATATGTAATCCATTCTGTCACATTTTCCTTGGTGATTATTCTAATAGACAAGGCTTTATCCTGCCAGCACTTTGTTGTAGTTGAATCTGTGCTTTTGAAGCAGCGGTATTACAATAAGCAAAAGTAGATAATAATGATATTGCTATATATTAGACAATCATCTAATATATAGCAGTACGCTTACTACAGACCTTCAAACCAGGGGAGCTGATCATGTTACAACCATTTAGAAACCACAAAGCACTCTTTGTACTTGCCATGTTCTTGGGCCTCATCAACTCGGTGCTCACCATCGCTGCGGCTTTCATACTCGAAAACGTACTCAACGCGGTAGTCGATGGCAACTGGGAGCTCTTTACCACCATGTTGTGGATAGTACTGGGATACATCATCATCCTCATCGTGATGGTCACCGCAAGCTCGCTTGTGGAGAAAAAGCTCATCGTATCCACTATTCGAGACCTCAGGGCAGCTATCCAGAGGGGCATCCTCTCCCGCGACACCGAGCAGTATCGCAAGACAAACACTGCCGACTATCTCTCCGCACTAACCAACGACGTCAAGATAATCGAAGAGAACATCATCGTACCTTTTCTCAATGCAATCCAATACGCGGTTTTATTCGTCATGGCGGCAATCGCGTTGTTCATTTACAGCCCAGTCATCGGTGGAGTCATGCTTGCCTGCCTCTTGCTCATGTATCTTCTGCCTGCCAGCCTGGGCAAGCCCATCGGCAAGCGACAGGAGGCCTACTCGGTAGGGCTTTCTCTCTTCACCCTGAAGCTGAAGGATCAGCTCTCCGGTTATGAGGTTATCCGCTCATACCGACTTGTCGATCAGGTAAAGGCAGCCTTCTCGGAGCAGAACAGAAAGCTGGCAAACAGCAAATACGCTGTCGATAAGCTGCTGGCTGTAAGCGAAGGCATTGCCATGGTGATAGGTGCCGGGTCTCAGATAGGCACCATGCTCATCGCGGGCTTCCTGGTGCTCAACGGGCAGATGGCTGCCGGTGCTCTGCTGGCAATCCTTCAGCTCTCGGCTGCCTTTGTGCAGCCGGTGGCAGTCATCATGCAGTGCATCCCCATGATTCAGGGAGCACAGCCAGTGTTCGCAAGGCTGAAGGAGCTGAGCTCTCCTGTGCCCTCTGCCTTCACCGGAACAGCCAAGCCGGTGTTCGAGAGGAGCATACATTTCGAGGGCCTGAGCTTTGGCTACACAGAAGACCAGCCGGTGCTGAATGAGCTGGACTTAACCCTTGAGAGGGGGCGGAAATACGTGCTCGTTGGAGAAAGTGGTTGTGGGAAAAGCACGCTGATCCGCCTGCTGAGCGCAGAACACAGCAATTACTCCGGAGCGATTTGTATCGATGGGGTTGAACTACACAACCTTGACGTAGACCAGCTGCTCACCATGATCTCAACCATCCATCAGGGAGTGTATATCTTCGATGAGACCATCAAGAGCAACATCGACCTTAACCGCTCGTACTCAGAAGATGAGTGGAAAGAGGCTCTGCGTATCAGCGGCGTCGACAAATTCCTCTCACAGACTGAACAGGGGCTTGACACGCCGGTGGGCGAGAATGGCTCCAACCTTTCTGGAGGCCAGCGTCAGCGCATCGCCGTCGCAAGGGCGCTTATCGAGAAAAAACCCATTCTCATCTTAGACGAGGGTACCAGCGCCGTGGACATTCAGACCGCGTACGAAATCGAGGGAGCCCTGCTGGAGATCGATGCCCTGACCATGATCACCATCACCCACAACCTCAGACCCGAGCTATTGAGCCGCTATGATGCTATACTCTTCATGAAGCAGGGACGCGTCGCCGAGATGGGAAGCTACAGCAAGCTCATCGCTTTAGACGGAGAGTTCGCCTCATTCCAGCGCCTGGGAAACACAAGGAGCAACTCAGAATGACAAATTCCCTGCCATTCTGAGCAACGCGAAGAATCCAGACGTGCGTCTTCGAGAGGATCCTTCGCCTGCGACTCAGGATGACAGTGCATGTCATTCTGAGCAATGTGAAGAATTCAGACAAGTGCCTTTCTGTCATTCTGAGCAATGCGAAGAATCCAGACGTGCGTCTTCGAGAAGATCCTTCGACTACGGCTCAGGATGACAATGGAAGCGACTCAGGATGACAAGGGAAACAATCAGGCCAGCGCATCGACAGCAAAGGAAGAGAACCAACACCATGAATCTCCAACTGAATCCCTCTATCGAAACACTCTTTCTGCTGGTCAACCCAGACTGGGGAAAGACACAGAAGAAAGAAGCGATAGCCAAACTCGACGAACTGGGCCTCAACGGTATCGCCTTCTACAAGGCACATTTCCCCCTGATCGAGCGCTATTATTCTGCATTTGCAAGCCGACTGGTCAAAACTCAGGGGAGTGCACTCATTGCTGAAATGTGCGAGGAGCTCATCTATCTGCTCACTGCCATTCTCCTGCAACACCCGGAATGGCTGGATGATTTCGACACAATTCCAGATGCGGAAGCGCTCAGCGTGATCAAAGGCGGAATCATCGACCTCTTGGAAGCCGAGGGAGAAGCAGAGCTCATCGATGCCCTCGAGTCCAGCGGTCTCTCAGACCAGGCAAAATGGCAGATATCTGCGCTCCTGCAACAACCAAAGCAAAGGCTGACGGCGGTTTTCAATGCAATACAGGCAAACCTCACCGCCTGTGAATACGCCAGCCAGAAGCTCGAAAGCGAAATAAACCAACTGCTGATACAGCTCGAAGAACACCTTGCCAAGGATGACCTGCCACCAATAATGCAATCCCTCAACCTCAATCCCAAGACTGTGATCATCCCTTCAATGGCAGTCGCGCTGGGGCTCATCGTAATAGACGAGTTCTGCATCTATGGCCTTATGTCCAACAGGCTCTTTGCGGGGCACGATGAAGGCCTCACCAGAGCAGAAGCTGTCCTTGCCGCAAAGTCTCTCAGCGACGCAAGCAAGCTGGATATCCTGCTCGCACTGAAGAGCAGCAGCCTGTACAACCTCGAAATCGCCCAGATGCTCGGGCTCACTCCGGCAACCACCTCCCACCATATGAGCATGCTGCTCGCTGCCAGCCTGGTCGAAGTCTCAAAGCGCGACGGCAAGGTATACTACAGCCTCTCAACCGACGGCATCAAACGCTACCGCGACTGGCTGGACACCAGCCTGCTGTAAGTGACAAGGGTAAATCTCATGAGAAACACTCGTTTATCTATTCAAGTAATAACAGTTTCTGCCTTGTTGGGAATAGCCTTGCTCCTCTCTGGCTGTGAGCTTTTCAGTCGTATCAGCACGAAGGCCTGCGAGGGAACGCTGCAGTCATTTGAGTACAACTACGGATCCTTTTTCGATGAGTATTGGAACTTCCAGATAGTCTTGATTGGAACAGAAGCTGCTGATGGGGACGCTGCCGTCTATCAGTTTATCGCTAAAGGCCACAATCGCGCAGATGCGGATGTCGAAGCCTATCTCACTCAATCCGAAGTAGACCAGCTCATAAAAATCCTGAGAGACTATGATGTATACGCCTGGAACGGGTTCTCAAAAATCGACAAAAATATTTTGGATGGATTCAGCTTTTCTCTTGAGGCGAGGTTTTCAGACGGAAGCCTCAAGGCAAGCGGGTACATGAAGTACCCAAAAAACTTCAAAGAAGGTCACGCTGCGCTTGCTGAGTACCTTGTATCGCTTGCTAAGAAGTATGACAGTCAGACTGTCTTCCTGTCGCCAAGCCTGATAGGCGCACTCCCCGACAAAGAAGCCTTGAGCACAATATGTGATCTTTTGGGTAAATCGTGGAGAGTTACGCCAGATCAGTACCCTAACTCAGCCTTGCTTGCAAATTTCTTCAACAGGGAAGGCGCACCATCATTCGGGTATGGCTTGTATGCAACTTCATTCGGCCGTCATGGCGAGATAATCGACTCCTATGCAACAGGCGCATATGAAATGACACTGATTATCTATATCCCTGCTCGGCCTCCCGGAGAGATAGATGACGGTTATCCAGAAAGCATTCAAACGGTATATGTCGATGTGAGCAGGTTTAGTGAGAGCGGCCAGATCAGAATCAAGATCGAAGGCTTTGCTGGTGGAGAATGGTATACATACACCCAAACCCAGTCGTAATAAGCAAGCAGACCCCCAGGGGCGATACTGAGAAGATGCCAGTGGCAAAAGAATAAACAGACGCTTCTTGTCTACCAAGATCATATCGACTGTTACTGTTCACAGGGTACTCCTTTTTGTCATTCTGAAGGCTTTTGCCTGAAGAATCTTTCTCTGTAAGCACTCAATAGGATTCTTTGCGTTGCTCAGAATGACAGGAAGTCTTTACCTCGCCAGAGACACCTTTCCCCCGTAATTGGTCAGACAGCTGCTCCTCAGCAACCGGTTC
>Ga0209737_10002514_pt1 | contig 12840 bp, 7 predicted proteins | sample TergutCu122P3_FD_187284 | JGI IMG/M metagenome (GOLD analysis project Ga0209737, IMG submission 187284) | Cubitermes ugandensis P3 segment gut microbial communities from Kakamega Forest, Kenya - Cu122 P3 (SPAdes) (version 2) | ecosystem: Host-associated > Arthropoda: Insects > Digestive system >... | reverse complement strand
ATGTTATGTTGTTATGATGGTGGTTGTTTGTGGCTTTGAATATGTTATACTTCATATGATAATCCTGCGTTGTTACACCATTCTTTTGCGATTGCTATGTACTCTTTGCGCTTAAATTTCTTCCAGGCTTCGTTTAGTCCAGTATTTAGGCAAATATCTCTAAATCGCCTAAACGCTCCCTTGCCGCTTAAAGCAACCAATAATCGGTGTTGTAGCTGTGCATCAGCGATTTGTTTAGCAAAATCGGTCATAATTTCATATTCATTGATATCTTGAGCCGTTGGAGATGCTACCCAAACATCTGTCTCATACTTTTTTACATCTACTGCATCGCCAAAATTCTCGCTATAACACTCAAATTCCCCAGTTTCTTTATTATAAAACAAGCGCGATCCGGACGTTATATCTTCAAATTCTTCAGCAACTTCTCTCAGAGATAACTTTTTCATGGATCTACTCTCTCCTGATATCTGCTATACTTCTTTATTTTTTAAAGCTTTGAAAGGGTTTCGTTTATGTGTTCCGTTTTACATTGTTCCCCTGTATTTTTTCGCCATACATGACTTTAGCAATTTTCTCTCGGTGCTCTGAAAGTTAAACTGTCAGGATCCGTAAGTTTTATTCAGATTTGTGTGCCTCAAGATACACAAGCGGAAAAGCGGCACGTAATACTTGCCATCGCTCCACCCAAAAACCGTTCTGCTCGATAAAGTCAACATACTCAGATGGGCTCCATTTTGAATAAGTTTCAAACCCGATAAATTTCAATATTTTTGCATTTAGGTTCCAAGTTGACTCACGTAAATGACCATGCGAATAAGTAGGTGCAATAAGTAACCCTTTTGGTTTTAGCACCCTTGAAATATCTCTAAGCACCTTAACCGGGTCAGGTACAATGTGAAGCGCATTTGAGATTATAGCTGCATCAAATGTGTTATCCTCAAAAGATAGCTCAGCCGCATCCTCTATTGAGAATCGTACATTACCCGGTGCTTTTTTCTTTCTTGCAATCTCAATCATTTTAGGCGAAAAATCAACTGCTTCCACTGAATGTACACCTGAAGCTATGCTTATAGCAATCAATCCCGTTCCGGTTGCAACCTCCAAAACATCCATCCCAGGCAATAACGAACTTGACATTAGTTGATACATCTCAAAGTAGGCTTTATCGTTGAACCGTTTAATCTCAAAGTCATATAACTTTGCATAGCGATTCCAAAAACTTTTGTTATCCGATCTCTCACTCACTACACTATCCCTTCCAACCGCAATTACAGATCAAACTCAAGTATCACATTGTTGAACCCAAAAATATCACATTTTTGGTAGATGTAAGGTTTGAAAAAATATCAAACTCTGAAATGACTGTTGCAATTGCACAGCAAAATGTTTCTTGACTCTTTCAGGTTGTCTACGGTGATTGTTTTTATGTGAAAGGCTACCGTGTTTTTTAGTGAGACGCCTCAAAAGCACTTAGAAAATACTCCTAAGGGTATTGTAGTTTTGATGGGCTGTTTTGCTTGTAGCTTGTTATGTATTTTATAATTAAATAGTGACTGGATTAGGAAGCTTTGGTTAGGCTCTCAGACGGTGATTCAGCAGTGCCCAATATGTATGTTGGTGTTTTTCTAGGTTTAATTCTGCAGTGTAGGGTGTATTGTAGTAGGACAGTACAGTACTTGCTTTGTTCTGGACCATTTCTTTGAGTGAGGTGTTTTTGATGTTGTTTTCATGATTGGGAAATGTTACACGGACTGTGATTTGGTTTTTCTTGACAAAGATGATCAGATAATCTATAATTTGTCCGTAGACTTTTTTTTGCTTCTTCTCTTGGAATTGTGTCATTCAAGAATAGCTGGTTATGTCAGAGATGACTACACGTTTTGCGTTATAGGTTTTTACTTTTTCTTCGAGTTTATCTACTATAAGTGAAGATAGCTGGAGGCTGTGAATGTTGCAAAGTTGATGATACGCTTACGTGCAATGATTGGGTTTAGGTGGTTTATTTGGGCTAATCGGGTGACGCTGTTTTGTGTAAATGTGTTTGCGAAGTCGATGTATATGCTGTTGCTTTCAATCCAATAGCTGAGTTGGAAGTTGGTCTCTTATGCAAAGCAGAGTGGTAAGTGAGGTAACGGAGGTTGAACCATGAATAAGGGCAAATTCGCCTAGTATATATCCTGGAAAAAGGTCCTCGATTTCAGGGTGTTGAACATCAGTTTCTGTTGAACTGCTTGGAGTTTAACGATTATGTTTTGCAGCATGTTTTTGTGCTCCGTTATTACTAAACATAATTCGACGGCGGTTTATTATTAAATCATCCTTGAAACGACCCTGCCCAAGAGGGGGATCATTGAAACTGAAAATATTACGCCTGTTTAAGTTGGTTTTCACGGAGTTCTTTTTGCAATCTAAGCATAGCTGAAGCCAAGGTTGACAGAAAAACAATTGCGATCGCAAACACAACGATGCCCACTTTGTATATGAACTCTATATCCACATAAATAACAACAAGCATAGTCACAAGCATCAGAACTAAAATTAGTCCCTCTTGAATTCCACTAAAGACTCTGAGATTCCCAAAACTCACTTAAGCACCTTCTATTTATTTGCAGAGAACAGCAGATACATATTAATTTTCTGTTCCAGAACTCCACAAAAATAGTAATCTCGAAGACTTGCTCAGCCTCAAGAGTAAACCATTACGCTCTGTGTAGAGCAGTTGCAGTAAAAAGTAATAGTGGCTTTTAGTACTTATTATTTTTGTATTCTTAAACTGGGCTTATACACGGTTAAATAAGCAATTATATGTATAAAAATGCAAAATCACACAATTACACCAATAAAATCACCAAGACAATAATTAGTACTAACGTCTACTTTTTCTCTGTCGGGGTTGTCTAGTGTGCATCATAGTGTGAGTTTTTGCGGAGGATGAGTATGGCAATATCGGTATCTCTGAAACTATCTCTTCTCTGTTATTGATGAACCTGTCTCTCGATGTTTTTATCTTTGTTGTTGTAGCTGTGGTTGTGGTTTATGTTGGTTTGGTGTTATTTTTAAGAAAAGCCGGCACCACAATACACTTCAAAATCACACAATAGCCTTGTTAGAGTATTTAACCTAACTCTTATCGAGATAATTCTACATCTTCCAACATGTGCCGGTAGATAAAATCGGTGAATTGCTTTGTTCATTTAAACAGATTCGTAGCAATAGTCTAAACCCCTAAGAGATAACATAAGCTTTTATACGTATGGTGATGAATGTTTTAAAAGAGTAACCGACAAGAGGGGAAAGGACTAAGTGCCGTACATCAAAAAAATCGAGTTAAAAGGCTTTAAGTCTTTTGGCCCCCAAACAGTCAAGGTTAACCTTGATAAGGGCTTCACAGCCATAACAGGGCCAAATGGAAGCGGCAAAACCAATATCATGGATGCTCTTCTTTTCTCTTTGGGTGAACTCAGTACTAAACGTCTCCGCGCAGAAAACAGCGCAAAACTAATTTTTCACGGTTCTGAGAGAGGAGGCTTAGAAAAAGCCAAGATGGCCAAAGTAGTGGTGCAATTTGACAACACCGATGGGGTTATGCCTGTGGAAACCACCACTGTTACCATCTCACGCGAGGTGTATCGTAACGGACAGAGTGTTTATCGTCTAAACGGACGCCGCATGAGCCGTACCCATATAACTGAAACCCTCTCAGTGGCAGCCATCTCAAGCATGAGCCAAAACATCATCCCACAGGGTACCATCACCCGCCTAACCGATCTTACCGCTCCTGAGCGGCGCAAAATTATCGAAGACCTAATAGGTATTGCGCAATACGATGAAGAAAAAACCGAAGCTGAAGAAAAACTTCGCGCCGCTGATATCTCTATTCGTACCGCTATGGGCCGAATAGATGAGGTTCAAAAACGTCTCGATGACCTTGAACGCGAACGCAACCAACTGTTGCGCTACAGCTTTATCCAAATCGAAACCCGCAAATTTCAAGCCGTAAAAGTCTCAAGCGACATAAATCATCAAAACCAAAAAGTCATCGAAAACACCACCCAAACCCAAAAAGTACAAGAACGCGTCGACAAACTCAAAGAACAACGCGACCTGCGACGCAACAAACGCCACGAAATTGAGGGAGAGTGGCGTAAACTCAGCGGAGAGGGCCTAGAACAAGGCGGCAGCGAAGTACTGCGGGTGCAAATAAAAATCGGTGAATTAAAATCCAAACTCACCGAGCTTAACTCCAAAATCAATTCCGGTCAATCCAGCATTGATAGCTTCAAACGGGTACGAGAAAACAATCTAACCCAACACGAAACCCTCCAAAAAGAAATTCATGAAAACCGCCTAAAAATTCGACAATACCGAAGCGAACTCGAAAAACTCAAAACTCAACTCAGCGAAAAACAAGCCCAACATGAAACAATGGCCAAAGAAACCGCCCAACTCTGGGAAGGCCTAGACGACAACAATCAACAAATCCACAAACTAAACGGCGAAATCGAGAGCTATGTGAAACGCTTAGCCTTTCTGCGTTCAGAATACAAACAAGACAAAGCCGCTCTGCGCCTCTGCAGAGGCCGAATCAAAAATCTAACTGTACGAAAAGAAAAATTCATCCAAAGCCACACCGAAATCGAAAAATCTCTATCAGAACTCGAACAGGTACAAAAAGACCAAAAAAACCAACTCAAAAACCTCGAACAAACAATCGAGCGCAAAAACCTCCAAAGAGACACCGTATCACAAGAAATCTTGGATGCAGAAAAAATCGCCAGCTCCGCCAAAGACGCCGTTATTGAATTCGCAACTCAACGAAGCATAGCAGCAACCATCGCAGCCGAAGAAAAAGCGCTACGCAGTATCGAGGAAATGGGCAAAGTAGGTGCCATTAATGGTATCCATGGTCGACTCCGTGAACTGGTCAAAATAGACAAAACCTACAAAAAAGCCATCGACGCCGCCGCCACCGGCTGGATGGAAGCTCTTATCGTCAAAGATATTGACACAGCATTTACATGCACCGAAACCCTTCGACGCATAAAGCTGGGCCGAATCAAACTCATCCCCCTGCAAGGTGCTATCAACCCCAAAAACAAGTCCGCACCCAAACGTGAAGGCATATTGGGTCCCCTGAGTAGTTTTATGAAATATACCTCAAACATTGATTTTGCCATAAACTATGTGTTTGGCGACACCATAGTGGCCGCCAACGATAAAACCGCCTTTGCCCTCTCAAATGAGGGCTTTCGTGCGGTCACACTAAACGGTGACCTCTACGAACCCGGAGCAATTGAAAGCGGCTACTACCGTGCACCAATAGATTTCTCCACCATAATCCCAAGCGAAAACGCCCTAAAAAGCCTCGACGAAGCCGTTAGAGCCCTTCAAACCCATCTCACCCAGCGAAGCACCGATATAATAGGTATTGAAGAAGAACTCGAACACGCCAAAACTGATATGATCCGCCTCACCGAAGGCATCGCAACTCTGGAGCGCGAAATCATTCGGGTACGTCGTGGCGTTAAACGTACCCAATTCAACATTCGCTATATCGACAAATATGGCGGCAAACTCGAACGCGAAGCCGCGGCCTTCAAAGGTCGTATGATGGTCTATCGTAACGAACGCACCAACATCCAAACCAATCTTAAACGGATCCACACCGAAATTTCTTCTCTACGCCTAAAAACCGATGTGGAACACATAAAAGAACTAGAAGTTCAACGAGAAAAATTCGGCGAAGAAGCCAACACCCTGCGCCAACGTATAGGTTCACTACAAACCGAGATCAACACCAACCAATCCCAATTTGACCGTGTTTTACGTATAGGCTACAAAAACACCAAAATTCAACTAACCAAACTAGATCAACAACAAGAAAAACTTCAAAAAGAAGTTACCGATGCTATCCTAGAGCGTGATCAAGCAAAAACCGAAGTCGATGAACTCGAAAAAAATCGAGTCAACCTCTCTAATGCTTTGCTCTCTGCACGTGAAGAAGCCCAAAAATTCACCTCCCAAATAGACACCATAGATGCAGAATTACGCGTACTTGATGTAGAGTACGAACAAGCCGATCGACTGCGAAACCAGCTCCAACTCGGCAAGGAAACCGCTCAGTTGCGTCTCCAACAACTCCAAACACAGCTCAAACAATACGGCTATGAGCAACCCTTCGTTGTTAATGAACGCCAACTACAAGACGCCGAAACAACCATACGTATGATGCAATTTGAGATGGACCGTATTGGTGCTGTTAACCAACTCGCCGCCCAACACTACGCCGACCAAATTAGCCGCTACCGCGAACTCTCAGTGCGCCTAAACGAGCTTGAACGAGAAAAACAAGCGATCGTTGCATTTATGGATGAGATTGAAGCAAAGAAACGCAAGGTCTTTATGACCGCGTTTGAAAAAATCAACGCCAGTTTAACTGTTTACTTTAGCAAAATGACCGGCGGCGGTGAAGCCACCCTTAAACTAGAAAACCCCGAAGAACCCTTTAGCGGTGGTATTGATATGGTTGTTCAGTTTCCCAACAAACCCGCCATTGTTGTCAGCGGTGCCAGCGGCGGTGAACGCTCCATATCAGCAGTTGCCTTCATATTCTCCCTCAAAGAATTCTCTCCCGCCGCGTTCTATGTTCTAGACGAAGTTGATGCCCACCTAGATGCTTTCCACACAACCAAACTCGCCGAAACACTTCTCGAAGAAGCAGGCCGAACCCAATTCATAGTTATCAGCCTACGCCCCGAAATGGTCAACAAAGCCCAAAAAGTATATGGTGTCTATGAACGAAACGGCATCTCAAATGTAGTAACAGCCAAATTTCCAGCGGAGGCCTCACCTCAGTAATGTCCTCAGCCACTCCTACAGTATCTCGCCGACCCTTCTATCTTCGTCCACCTTGGAATATTTTATTTGAAATAAGTAAACTCGAAAAACTCACTCCATGGAATGTTAATATAGCCTATCTGTTACGTACCTTTTTACTTGAAATGGAGAAAAACGCACCTGAAAAAGTAGACTTCCGAGCCTCAGGCGTCGCCTTAGACTCATCCGCACTGATCTATCTTATGAAATCTAAGCTCCTTCTAACCCTGCAAGAGCCACCACCTCCACCCCCAAAAGTGCCAACCGACTTTGTACCTCCACCCCTATTCTTACCCCTCCGACACGAACTCACCTCTACTACAATCCAACACCTGCTCGAAGTCCTCGACGACGTCTTAAAAGGTGAAAAACTCCTCAGTCTACGCCCAGCAATAGAACAACACCCCATTCTACCAGCTGTTACCGATCTACTGCCAAAATTCGACAAATTCATCGCCGAACTCGAAATGCAAGTAGACAAACTCTATGCCATCATAGTGGAACGCACAGGCGGACAGGGTATCATCGATTTCACCACACTATCCAAGGGCGCAACCCGAATCGAAGCCCTGAGGATGTTTATCTATCTACTCTTCCTTGCCCAAGATGGCCTAGTCAGCCTGTGGCAAAACGAGGAAACCGAAGAACTCTACATAGCAGTGGGGAAACTAAACATTGGAAAACCTGAACGACCAACCCGTTAAAGAAAACCCAACTACCAACCCAACAGATCCAGCGTTTCAAGAAACAGTTACACCCGAGATCACTTCAACCTCTGAGACAACACAAACGCCCATAGCTGAAAACACTGAACCCGTTATAGACACTGAACAACGCCGAATACAAACCCTAAACCTGCTCGAAGCAGCACTCTACGTCGCCGGACGCCCCCTAGACATAAACGAGCTATGTCAAGCTGTGGGTACACGTAGCAAAAAAAGGGTCATAAACTATGCACAAACTCTCATGGAGCAGTACAAAGCCCGAAACAGTCCTCTTGAGATACTAGCACTCAAAGATGAACGCTACGTACTACAAGTCAAAGCAGAATTCACTCCACTAATAAAGCGCTTAGTCAATCGTCCTCTGCTCTCCTCAGGCCCCCTAAAAACCCTCTCCTACATCGCATACCGCCAACCCATAACCCAAAAAAGAGTCATACAAGTTCGCGGACAACACGCCTATGGTCACATCAAGATACTAACGGATATGGGGTTAATTATAACTGAGCGAAGCGGACGATCATTGGCCCTTAAAACTACAGATTACTTTGCTGATTACTTTGGATTAACCCAAGATACATCAACAATGAAACGAGATCTGCGAAAGATATTTGGTGCCGCCATTAAAGAGGATGCACTCGAACGAGCACAAAAAGAAGCAGACGAAGAAAAACAAGTAATGCAAGAGATAGATGAGTCCCAAAAAGAAGACAACAGCACCTCTAAGGATCAAGCATCCTCATAATTTTTACCCTTTGAAGATCTCTCTTTTATACAAAAGCACAAATAATCAGCATAACTACTGTAGCGTATAAAGCAACCGTCAAAATAATTTCCCTCAAGGTTAGTCTGATAGAATGATGGTTGGTTGTTGATTGGTTGAGGTTGTGTTTGGAGTGGAATTTGGTTGATTTGGTATTTCATTGTTTAAGTCTTATTTGTTGTTGATTATTTTTATATTGCTCCAATCACTCATCAGCAAGTTTCTATCCAACTTGATGGTTAACCATCAGATGGTGGTCAATAGACGTTTTTTCTCGTATATTTTTGGTGGTGTCATGAAGTGTTTTAATTGATGGGGTCTGTTTGTCAGAAAAACTTTTACTGACCAAAGTGTTGCTTATGTCAAAAAATGTTGTTGAATTATATCCGAATTTTTAGGCCTTTCACAGAAACACAATACTTCACTTAAATTATGACACTGCCATATTTTTACTTGAAAATCCACTGGCCTTCTGGAGGAACTTTGTTTACAGATGTATAGATCCCTACTGCCCGATTTAAGTAATAACTTTCAGATGTAACACCTTTTTTTTGTCTCTTTTTACATAGAAGAAGTTATAAGACAGTTCCACAAAACCCAAATTATTTAACACAAGTAATATGTCAATCCTGAATAAGCCACAATATGGTTCTAATGATAAAAACAGCTAAAAAACAAGCAGATAAACAAAACACATTACTTAAACTTGGGAAGTTAGGGGTAAATAGAGTTGTTAGCGTGGATTAATTTTTACGATATCGTTGATGTAGATGTCGGTGGTTCTGTTTGGATCCCGTGCATTTGAGGTGAACATTTTATGCGGGTTGTGTGGTAGTAACAGTCTGGATTAAATTTGATGTTTTTGTTGTCAATTATTATTGTTAATATCCTGTTTCTATGTGGTTTGCGGAGTTTTCTATTGGTTTTCCTGTGAATGGGTTGGTGGATGTGGTTGGAGGTACTGTGTAGCCTCATTCCCGGAACACATCACTATGTGTTAGGTGTGACTATCAAAATTATTTAATACATATAACACTATTGAGTATCTTTTTTGTTATTTTGAAAGGAGAAAAATTTGAATTTAGTTCATAAGTAGCGCACACTAAATTTCACAGTTACGTGTTACGATACATAACTATGTGTTTACTCTATGGCCAGTTAAAAATGAATTTCATAAGTTCATAACAGTTATTTTCATGTATTTCACATTTTTAAAAGGCTATATTGATATATAAAACATAGTTATGCATGGCAGGAATTCAGGGTGTAGGAGAGGTCCCGATGGGTGACATATGATGGTGTTGGTAGTGAATTTTGGTTGTTGTGACCTCTGTTTGTGGCATTTTGTAATTTGTGGGCGAATTCAAAATCAATGTATCTTCTATGTATAACAAGTATACACTGATTTTGCTTCTCATATTTATCCCTTTAACGATATGGTTTAAAAGATTTGAACTTTAGTATTATGATGTTAAATTCATAATTTTATCTTAAATTTGTAAATAATTGTATTGATCCTTATTAATTGTTGATTTTGAAAATTGATTTAATCAAGGTATGTGCTGGTCTTTTTTCATGTTTTCTCAAAACGATTGGATTTGTTTTCCTGTTTTTTGGGGGGTTTTGTTGTTTTTCTTTGGTGTGAATTGTGATGCTTTTTTGCGTTTTGTGGCTGTTTTGTTTTTCTGATTATTGGTCTTCTATATGTCAGTATATCTACTTCTGACATAGTATTATATACTTGAACTGTAGATAGATCTTTTTTAAAAAAAATCTGATGAAAGAATTATGAAAACACAAAAAAATATACTAGTGTTAACGCTAACATTGGCTTTGATTCTAATCATAACAATGCCGCTATTAGCAATTAACGAAGCACACACGCCAGCATGGAAAATAACAACATATGCTAAAATCACTGTCCAGCCTGAAGTTATAGGCATAGGGCAAAAAGCAATGGGCTATGCTTTTCTTGGCAATGCACCACTTCCAGGTTCAACGATGAACAACCAGTACCGATTCCGAAACTATACCGTATGGATCACTGATCCTGATGGCAAAGTCGAAACTCGTCACTGGGACATAGTTGATGATACAACCGGTTGTCAAATGTTTAGTATAACTCCAACCATAGTAGGACAATACAATCTTACCTTCACCTTTGGCGGAATGACTATAACTGCTGCTGACACAAGTACCGCTGCAAACATTGGCGATATTTATCTGCCTAGTACTGCAACCTGCACATTCTATGCTCAAGAAGACCCAATACCAACTTTCCCAAGTAGCTATGATTTTCCAACTGAATACTGGTCACGTCCAATCTATGGCGAAAACCCTGGCTGGTTCAAAATATCTTCTAACTGGCTAGGAACAGGTTCACCTGTTAACTCCAATACCGGTTATGGTGTCATCTCTGGTACAGGTGGCCAATCTGCGATTCAGAGATATCCTGGTGACGCAGTCGGCTCCAAGACTGGTCACGTTATGTGGACTAAACCTGTTCAGTCTGGTGGTGTTGTAGGCGGCGATAACTATGAAATCGAAGGTCAAACATTCTTTGAAGGCTCAGCTTATATTAACAGATTCCAAAATCCTATAATCGTAGCAGGGATGTTGATCTACAAAGAACCACTCAACTTTGCAAGTGCAACTGGAGGCGATACAGTCTGTGTTGATATATCCACTGGTAAAGAGCTCTGGAGAAACCCCACAATGCCCCAACTATCATTTGGTTGCATGCCTGATGTGCAAAACCCAAACCAACACGGTGTATTCCCACCAATGGTTGCTACAGCTAACTGGGGGCAGGTCTTTGATGCATACACGGGTTATCGAATGTTTAACGTTACAGGCGTTCCCACTGGCACACTTGTTCAAGGACCAAACGGTGAACACATAAGATACACATTCTTCAACAATGGCACAAACACAAATCCCGACTGGTACTTATGCATGTGGAATTCCACTTTGATGTGGGGCGGAATCGGTTATCACCCAGGCGAAACAGGATCTACACCCGCAATCCAGACCCAAACTGTTAACGGCGTCACTGCAGTAATAGCAAATCAAGGTCGACGTTATAACTGGATAGACTCAACAACACAGAACAAATCCATATCTTGGAGAAACCAACTCGCAGCTGCAGGTACTACCTTTACAGTCGTTGCAGCATACTACAACAACATTATGATTTGCAGAAACGGCACCTATCCATCACTAACTGGCCAAACAAACGCAGATGGCAACATAGTTGATACACAATGGCAATACTTCGCTGTTGACCTCAACGGAGACAGCAACAGATTTGGTGACATCATCTGGAGAAGTCCAGTATACAGCTCTCCACAGGATAAAACCATTACATGGGGCGGATCCGATCCCGTTGCAAATGTTTTCATCGAGGGCATTAAGGAAACAACTCAATTTGTTGGCTATAGCATGAAGACTGGACAAAAATTATGGACAACTGAGGGTCAAACAACCTTAGACTACTTCGGCAATCCATCTTATCCATATGTAGCCGCTCAAAGTGCATATGGTAGACTCTACAGTCTTAACTTTGGAGGTCTACTCTACTGCTACAACGAAACTGATGGCACATTGCTCTGGACTTATGGAAATGGTGGCCCCGGTAACAGCACCCAAAGCGGTGTGCAAGCACCAGGTTACTATCCAGGGTTCATAATGGGTGTTGGTGATGATGTTGTCTATATTGCGGCAACTCAGCACACAATTACTACACCTATTCCAAAGGGTAACTTTATGCGCGGTATTAACGCAACTACAGGCGAAGAAATTTGGACTATCTCTGACTACACAGGCACCTTTACAGTTCTTCCGTTTGCTATGGCTGATGGCTATTGTACCTTCTTCAACGGTTATGACAACCAAATCTACACTCTAGGTCGTGGTCCAACATCTTTGACCGTAACTGCACCTGATTTGTCTGCAGAATTCGGACAACCAGTTGTAATTCGTGGTACAGTCTATGATGTCTCAACCGGAACAAAGCAAGATGAAATGCTGGCACGTTTTGCAAAAGGCGTTGGTGTTGCATCTGACGAATGCATGGCTGATTGGATGGGCTATCTATACCAAAACAAACCTCTGCCCAAAGACTTTACTGGCGTTGAAGTTACAATATATGCAGTTGACTCAAACAATAACTACCGTGAAATTGGCAAAACAACCACTGACTCCACCGGTGCATACAGTCTAATCTGGAAACCAGACATTCCAGGTTCATTTGATGTTACTGCTGTCTTCCAAGGCACTAATGGTTATTGGGGCTCTAGAGCAACAACAGCCTTTAATGTAATGGATGAAAAAGTGACTCCAGCACCAACCGAAACACCTCCATCAATTACTGACATATACTTCATTCCATCTGTCATCGGCATCATCGTTGCAATACTTCTAGTCGGCATTGCCACAATTGTTCTGTTGCTAAGAAAACGAACAATTGTGGCAATG
>Ga0209737_10002513_pt1 | contig 12844 bp, 7 predicted proteins | sample TergutCu122P3_FD_187284 | JGI IMG/M metagenome (GOLD analysis project Ga0209737, IMG submission 187284) | Cubitermes ugandensis P3 segment gut microbial communities from Kakamega Forest, Kenya - Cu122 P3 (SPAdes) (version 2) | ecosystem: Host-associated > Arthropoda: Insects > Digestive system >... | reverse complement strand
TTAACATGTTAAATGACCACTGCCACCGGGTGTCTACCCACTTGCAGTCAATAAACATTATTATTATTATTATTATTATTATTATTATTATTATTATTAAAGTCTCAATCTCAGGTTCAGGTAATCAGTTGTGAAGGATTACACAAGAATTTTTATTACAAACCAGTATGATTGCAGGAAGCCCTATATTTCTGCTTTTAATTTATTGCAGTTAACAATATCGAAGTCACAATTTTTCGGTATCGATATCATTGGTACACGGAGAAAATAACCGAAATTTTGTGCTGCCATTCATCTTTGAAACTATGCATTTTTTGCCGTATTTGATGTTTTCACATCTGTGTTATTGGAAGTTCAATTCTGCGTCTATCAATCTAACGTAATATAATCTAATCTAAAAACTCTGTGTCGTTATATGTTCTGTTTCAGGCGTTTCAGATGGCCGTAAAACTTCAATTTTTAGGCTACAGCATTTCCTTGAATATAAAGAATTTGGATTTTTCGAAACAACAACCTGAACAAAACAGAGCATCACGTCATAGACAAAGAGATACTTATGCAGTGTTCGGTGTTATATTATATATTTATACAGAATGTAAATGGATCGGGGTAGCTCAGTCTGCATAGCGACTCGCTACGGCCTGGGCGGTCCGGGGATGGATTGGAGGAGACGGTGGGTTTGTCCACACCCCTCCACACCGGCCCTGCGGCCCACTCAGCCTCCTGTAAAATGGGTGCCCAGTCGATTTCCTGGGGGTGAAGCGGCCGGATCGCAGTTTTGACCACCCACTTCAATCAAACCGAGAAGTTAAATAAGAAATAGATCTACATTTCTATTCCCGTTCTAAGTCTTCATGGCCTGTTCTAGAGTGAATTTCAACTTTTACTTCATAGAGAATGTAATCGAAAACTGCCCATACGACACCACAATGTTTACTCGTATCTGTTGTAGTGATAAAACTAATCAACCATTGGAACTAGGTATGATTTTTGTCAGGAACCCGCCAATACGCAGCGTATAAAATATCTGTTCAAGTATTTAGGGTAAAACACTTCACAAATATTCGATATTCTGACACTAGGAAGTGCAAATTTTTAAGAAGCGTCAACTTGGTTGTATGATCCTTAATTTGTTGTTATATCTAGACTTGCAACACTTATTGAACTATTTAAAAAAGAGCAGCGTACGTTTTGATACGAATGTTTAGATGTGGTCGCATACAGATAAAGTCTTCTTCTCTTGGACATTGTCCATCGTGTAACAAATGTACAAACACCAAAAACCCTGTGACTAATAATAGCTTGATTTAACGGATCCACTAATTTAGGTGCTTCTTGCATCAAGATGGAAGCAGAGCCGGCTTCCGAAACGTAGTGTTTTAGTGTTCATACATCTGTTACACGATGGACAAAATCCAAGGTCAGAAGTCTGTATTTATATGTTATACGTCATCGTCAAAAGTGTAATGTGTTGAATTAATTGTGGGTGACACACAAGACCTGTTCTGTAATTCAAGGCTATGTGAGCGTCGCGTGCGCACAAAATCGGCGTTCCTAAGACAAGTGGAACTGCGTCGACATTGCTAAGCTGGCGGCGGGTATATAAGGAGCCTTGTTTTGCTTTGTTGAGGATAGTCAATTATTTTGCGTAAGCCATAAGAGCATAGTCACTATAAGCATAAATACGAAATGGCAAAACATATATTTTATGCTCTATTTCTAAAACTTCTCTTCACTGGAACACTAACTCGAGACCCAGTTTCGGAGCAATTACAAAACTACAGAAAAACTCATGTAAGTATTTAAATAAATATTTACATATTATTGTAAGTAGGATTGTGGGTTACAATGGTCTAATGGTTTCTATGTAAGACACACATTAACGTGGCTTACAAATGTTCATGCACTCTACCCCTCTTTCTTACGACTGAATTTTAGGTCCTTTCAAGTTGTCAAAAAATGACTTTTTTTTTTTGTTTTGTTTTATGTGTTACCTTCTCTTGATAATGTGTTGTAAGATGTTACTTGGTACCGTACTTTTACCAGTCCTTTTTCTTAATATCTAAATGTCAGAACCATTTTTCGGTTTTTTAAATTTTATTCTCTAATCTTAATGTCTTTGTTAGACCCAAAGTTTTTTCGAATCTGTTAGCTTTGCACTTTGTTAATAGTCATGTGTTAGTCACCTGTGACAGGCCTAGCCCTACTATTTTAATGACAGCCAATAATGACCTTTGTGATATTATGCAAGAAAGTCTGTTTGGAAAACAGGAAATTTTGTACAACAATGGCCCCTTATCGGCAGGTTGTCAACTACGGTTTTATGTGTTTTACGGCATAACTTTTCATGCCATGCCTCTTGTGTAAACAGTTAGCAGGAGCTGCGGATGAGACAACCGACATGCATGCAGCTCACTATGCAACTGATGATAATAGGCAAGTGTTATGTTTGTGCACAGATCTCCACCTTAAGAAAAGTTTGTCCTTTATTATAGAGTTGGACGCTCTGCCCTTTCAATTGTGTCTCAACTAAAAAAAGCATCTCCAAGAATCATATCTGTTTTAGATGTTAAAATAAACCCTGGCGTGTTTGCAATAAATAATTTTACGGTATGCTCTATATACCTGCTACTAAGGTTTGCTCATTAATTAATGTCATTACGATACAACCCATGAAGATAAAGGCAAAGCTATCCCGTTTGAATAATGGACAGGCCCTTTGGGCTCCAAGAGTTTGAGGCTCCGAGATTTCCAGATAATCGGCATTTCAAAGTGGCAAGATTTACAGGACAAAGTACCGGCCGCTTTTACTCCCACCCCTCCATTCGGGAAATATTCCCGGATCTCATTTCTGTTATAAACCGGAAATATTAAGTCAATTAAAAATTCCTTGAAATCCATATGAAATCGGCCCATAACTTCGCCTACTAGTGTAATGCCTCAACCAACCGTGCCAGTTTCCACGGAAATCTGTTTGACATGTTAGATGTACACTGACTGCACACTACTTGATTTCTACTCCTGTTGGCACATAAAGGATGCCACTGACGTTTCACCAATGCACACCACTTTGCTGGAATTTACTGACAGTTTGGCAGTTGCTTTATCTTATATACTGCTCCCGTACTTACAAATGTATGGGCTGAACCTGGACACAGATGTGATTTGTGATTTCACACTCATATACCCGCACTGAAGAAGTGCTATTAACGTATCCTTTTAACAAACCCTATATCAATAATTTTGTGCATTGTACTTCTTGAGCAGTATTATGTTAAATCCATATTTCACATGTTCACTGTGCATTAAGAGAATTATTTTTCCATGAAATGTATTTTATGTTGAATATGGTACCTCCTGTTTTTTATTTCGATATTCGTATAACAGGCTTAAATATATTATTTGTAATTACATAAATTCTGATTTATTTACCTTCATTTGGACTATTTTTCAAACATTTTCGATTTATTTTTCAATTCGTTTGGTATTTCTGTGTTCTTTTACAAACTGTAATTGGCATTTATGCTATTAAGACAGCAACAAAATAGACAAAATGAAATTGATTGTTTTCTGTAAAAACATTATTCTCGTTACTATATTTCAAAAGTATTATGTGGGTTAAAATTTGAAGAAGAATCAGCCAGGGTACGCTGAATTCGTTGCATTGCACCACAAGGATCACCACCTACACCTACTGCACGTATTGCTGCCACAACACCGAGATTGATCGTCAGGATTTTAAATTCAGTGTTTTAAAAACTTTTAACAATTTTAAACTACTCAGTAACTTTAACGAGGTACAGACCTTCTCCCTGAAGATGATCTGTTAAGATCGAAACATGTCGGAGTACCTTTAAGTATTTTTATTGTATTTTAACTTTTAAAATCAACATTCTAGACTAATACAGTGCCGAATGTGAAAAAGTGCATGTGTTGGTATTCATCAATTATTGAATTGAAAAATGCACGGTGAAACATTGAAAATCATGTTTAATTATTATCTTCTGAAATTAGGCAAAGAAATTTCATAAATATTCTCACTGCTCTAATAAAAGAGAAGAAGTTTTTATACAGCAGTTCTTTCAAGACATAATGAAAGGTTATTTTCCGTAAGCATATAGCATTGGATTCTTTCGTCAAGAAATAAGCTCCTTCTGTGGGACTTCTTCAGCATGGTAACATCAACAAAAATCGGTTTCTTCTGACAGAAACTTCATTCCAATGACACCTATTCCAGTTAACAGACTGTAGGATACCCAAGGCTGAATTATAATTAGCTGTGTGGCAAATAAAGTACTGCCGAGATAAGAGTACTTTTAATCGAGTGCATATACAAGGTTTGTATTATCATAATTAACCGTGGATTATTTAGAAGACTTATCTCAAACATGTCACATGTTCGATTCAGTAGCCGTTAACTAAATATGCAGGAGACGTGACTGTAAATTGGATGGTCCTAAACATCTGTAACTATTTGGTGCCTGTATAGACAAGTGAACGTAATCATTCGTAACTCTTTAGAGCAGAGCACTAAAAAAGAAATAATACAGGCACAACTGATCAGTAATATTCGTGCCTTCTCTAAAAACATGTCGTGGTATGAGGTTTTAGTTTCATCATTTAGATTCTACTTTATGACTCTAGTTGTAATATTATAATACACACACATACATTCTTTTCAGATTTATTGCTACTAAGTGAAGAATAATTTGTGCGTTTTGTTTGAAAATTTAAATTTCTGTTTAGAAGTTTGTAGTCTTCATTTTGCAACAACCAATATTCCCCAGCAGGGTACCGACATTATTTTAAAAATTGGAGACATATTTGCTTTTAAATTATTGATAATGATGGATTTTCTTTTATATTTAAAGTGAAGTATGAATAAAGAAATATTACTTTCGGACTGTAGTTTGAACAAAATAATCTGGTATGTTTGAAGAACAGTTTCAAAACTGAAATTTTCCGGTCACGTAGGTTACGAAGGAAACCGTCTCGAATTTTTGGGGCTAAACGTATTAAGGTCCATTATATAGATGTTAATAACTACAGTAGGGCTGAATATGCGTGAATCAAAATGTATTTGTTTAGGTGAATTAATTTTGTTTCAGGTTATAAAGTGTGAATTGCCCTTCCTACACTAAAGCAAATATATGAAGAAAGATTTACTGAAAAATACTCAAAATAGAGATACCTCAGTTTTCTTAGAGCAGTCCATTATGCTAGTACCAAAACACATTACGTTTCTCACATATTAACACTGGCATTTTTATCCAGTGTCACGTCGAAGACAAAAGTGACTACCAATGTTGATCTTGGCTTTCGTTTTAGAATGGCCGTACGATCATACAGACCCAATCTGGAGCGCCTGTTCCCGATTTTACGTCCAGTCTAACTGTAGGTCGAAGAGGTCCCATGCTTCTTCAGGACGTGGTATTTCTGGAAAACATGGCGAACTTTGACAGAGAGCGTATTCCAGAGAGAGTTGCACACGCTAAGGGTGCAGGTGGGTATTGATGAATGTGACAACGCAAATTATGAGTTACATTGTAGAAGGCCCAAAATATTTGCTTAAAACCCAATTTACCGTATGTGAATACCTATATTTTGATTTATTTGTTGTCAAAGTTAAAACTTGCAAATAAAAGTTTTTGACCAAAATAAATATTAATTTTTTGGAGAAAATTTCTTTCATCTCTCGTAGACTCATTTCAAACCAGTACACTGTCGGAAAAATGTTGCCATAATAAACCACAGCGGGATTTTCGTCTTACACACATCAAAAATAAAATTTATGCCTTCCCATCACTCTATATTAGGCGATCTTACAGCATGCAGAAATGTCGGTTTCTTTTTCCCTGAGAATACAGACTGAAGGTTTATGTACTAAGATATTTGGTTATTGGAAACAGGTTATAAATTCACACTGTTCTAGTCATAAAAGTGGACTGGTTAAATTCACATTCAATAAAATTACTGGATTATAGTGCAGGAATTCTTAAAATAATTGAGTAAAATGAAACAAAATATCAGAGTTCAAGATTTCGTGACTTTAAAATATAAGGTACATTTTAGATAAACTGTAAATTATTAAGATTATATCAGAACAACCCTTCCAGCTCGTAATGTGTTAAAGTGCCATTCTTGTCTGTAATAAGTGTTGTGCCAAATTAATTACGTTTCAATCTCCAGATACAAACATGTTGAGTATCCCGATAATAGGTCTGCCATCTTGATATCGAACTACTCGCATTCTTAAAACTCACGATACTTCGCTTTAATGACAAATTGTGTGTGTTTTGCACGTTAAATTGAGACCTTCTTATATAATTTACATCTACGTCACAGACAAACGATTTACAGACCCACAAAATATGTTACTTTGCCATCAATTTCCATTCCGTTCAAGGTAGCCACATAAGGATTGACAATTAAATAAATCCATTCAAATTGGTGGTACAAATGGAGAATTATTTGAAAGAGTTTATGATACAGAAAAATACGAAATTCATTGCAGGAACAAATATACATTTTCGGGTAATATTTTTCCGCATTATAATTTAATTATTTCTAAAACCATCTTCCATATCACATTCTGAGTATCAAAAATTAGGAGGCTCTCAAATTAACATTATTTTGCCCCTTTGAATTACATTGCGATTTATCGTAACTATTCATATTTCTTTTATTTCTTATTCCCAATTAAGGTGCGTTTGGGTACTTTGAAGTAACTCAAGACATCACCAGATATACAAAGGCTAACGTGTTCGAGGCAGTGGGGAAGAGGACGAAAATCGCTGTTCGATTCTCAACTACAAAAGGGGAAAGGGGTAGTGCTGAAACAATAAGGTGAGAGAGAATGTCTCAAGATTTCCGTCTACTGTGCGGTGGTTTTTCTACTTACTTTTGTTTAAAAGACAAATTGGTCTTTATGTCTCAATAGGATTGAAGAATGATATCAAAATGTGTTTTCAATACCGCACAGTACCAAGTAGTTTTGGGAAGATTCCTTACGGAGACAACCAAACAGAAGAATAAGTATCAATGTGTCAGCAATACTTGATTTTATTTTCCAACAACACATCAGTGCCACAACATTCCTGGTAAACAGTGACAAATAAATTATTCTCTGCCGCCGTCCTTTCTGAACATTCCCGTGAAATCTTCAGTATTTGCCTCTAAACTTCATTAATATATTTATTGAATTTTATAAATTCTTTGAGGTTTCTCTCTTTGAACACCCCAATACGAAAGAGGAAGTCTCCTTTCACTCTAGCACATATTGTAAATAAAATTGATCGAATTTTTCTGGCTCAGGATGGGGACTTGTGAATATGGCAATGCACTATCTAAAGTACTAATATTCTGGAGATTTCTTACTAATTCAGTACGAAGGAGCTACTCAATAGAATTTCTGATCCATGCAGTTATTTTTCAGGTTCTGCATTTTAAATATTGCATTTTAATCTAGAAGAAATATATTAAAGTGCACAAATCTATCAAAGCGTGACAATAGAGTTCATTTTCACTGCTTTACAATAGTAGCACAGAGTTCTTGAGAATAACGTCGACCAAGCACAACTCTAGAGCGTAGTACTTCAGAATAACTGGACCTATGCCAACATATTCCCATAAATCTTCATGCCAAGGTTCTTATTAAAAAACCGGACAACATATTCACAAATACTGGGCCGGAATTTGTGAACTAGATATTCTTATATCACAGTAAATTTAGTGTCCACTCTTCCATACATCCTTCCGAACAATAATGATCCAAAATAATTTGATATTTTTAGTCCAGTATTTTGTGCTGCTACAACATGTCATTGCTGTTTCCGTAAATCGTGCAAGTGGGCAAATGATTACTTACAGTATCAATGTGTATTAAGCATTCTTTATGTATATAAAAAATTTATTTACTATATACTATATACATTTTACTACAGTATTAAATTAAATTGCCCTAATACATTCTTAACTGTAGTTGTAATTGAAAATTGTTGACTCTACAGGAAATCACGTAACTTCATTTTGTGGGCCTACGGAATATATGAAATGTTTGCAATATTCATGCTGGGGCGGCGATACAATTAGAGACACTCTGTCTTTTAAGAAATTGTCTGCATGTTGGTTGTGCTTTGAACATGTAGCCTTTAATGTATTTTGGCAACCAAAACGATGCAGTTTCGTCGTCTTATGCACTGCAATTTCCTTAGTTGTCCGATAAGCTGCAAGATTTGATTTGATATGTTAAAATGAACAGTACGCAGACATTTCATTTTCTGCTTCACATACGCGTAAGATATCACTATAAAACATCCATATTTCCAGATTTTATGTAGGTAAAATAAAGTATTCTGGCCCCTGAACTTTTCAATGCGCTTGAGGAGTGCAAATCACTTGTAATACCGCCACAAAGAGAGACGATTCTCTTCTGTTTTTCTAATGAATCAACTGTAGATATTTTTATGAATATGTATCAGGTGCACGCGTTGTGTTACTGTAAACATGTCCACCTTTTACTAACCAAAATTTAATTCGACAGCAAAATTGAGGTCAGAATTCCATTAATTTTTAATAGTTTTAGAAAGAAACTCGAGAATGGATGTAGTAACGGATAAAATGTTATTAATGTGTGTGCATTTTACTAATGAATGTCAAAGAAGCTTCTAATATGAGGTGTCTGTTTTGAGATTACAGAAAATAGTTTTATTTATTTATTTACACAAAAATAATTTCTTCTTACAGAGATATTTGTGGCTTTGCTATAAAATTCTATTCGGATGATGGAATCTGGGACTTGCTCGGCATTAATATTCCCGTATTTTTCATTAGAGATCCCATGCTCTTCCCTCATCTCATACGTGCATCGAAGAAAAACCCAGTTACAAATATTAAGGTAAGAATTATCTTTCAATTGCAGCTGTGGAATATCCATTCTTTAAACCAGATTTTTACCGCAAGACTCTCTTATTATTTTTCCGTTCATGGTGTCCAAAACGATGATTATTACTACAAGCGCACTCTCAGGCATCAAACCATGTGGGCTAGCAAATATCGCAAGAATCTGTACCAGCGTGACCTCACAACCAATTGTGTATTTATCTTTCACTTTCACAGTAATAGTAAACATAGCTCTAATTATGACACATTTTGTATCACCGTATTTATATATTCATTTACATCTACTTTATACGTCAAAGGCGCAATCATGACAAAGGCACTGCAAAGAAATACAAGGGGAGGAATGATAGTAAACAGAACGGGATGGATCTGCTGCTAAGAAATTTTGAAATGAGTCCTGTGTCTGATAAATTGTGAGCAATTGAAGACGTGATATATTTAGTTAATTACATATTTATTAAATATAAAAAAGTTTACGTCTCTGGTTTATTACTTAGCTAATACTTTCTTACTTTATTCATTACCCTTTAGCCACATATTCTGTTGGTTAATTTACTTGTCGCTTTGCATGTGGTTTGTTGGACTGTTTACTTCGTTATTTAGTTACATCGCTAGTCATACAGGCCTACAAAATTTCCTAGTGAGCTAGAGACATAGTCTTCTATCACAGATATCCTCTACCTTTCCTAGGATGCGGACATGTTCTGGGACTTCATGACGTCCCGTCCAGAAACAACGCATCATTTAATGAGGCATTTCTCTGAAGAAGGGATTCCTGATGGCTATCGACACATGAATGGCTTTGGATCAAACACCTTCAAAATGGTAAACTCCGCTGGAGAGGCTGTCTACGTCAAGTTCCACTACCTAGTAAGTTCTACAACGTCGGTATTTCCTCCATTTTTCCTTTTAAACAATTTTGAATATATTTGTAATATAGCTGTTCAGTTCAATTCATTCTTTGAATTGGAAGCCATTGTCATTCAAACCAGAAACTCTAGTTAGCAGTTCGTTCACAATATATCTGTTTCTGCGATCATATTCGGTTAAATTATGCCTCGCCTTTTTCGGAATATTCTTATTAATTCGTAGAGATTACTAGTCGATTAGAGCGGTCGGGGTTTTAAGAATACTTCTTTGTACTCGTGAAATCGATAGTTAAAATTTCTAAACCTTACTTAACGTCAGTCCTAACTGAACGTCTTCATGGTTCCTGAGCCCCTTCAGCCAAATGCTGGAATATTAACTCCAATTAAGTCACGGCTCCTCCCTATGCCATCCCCAGATCTCCAGTCCCTAAACATACTCGTATAATTTGACACCATATTGTCTGAGACACACCAGGTAAATTTAAATAAATTATAAACAAATAAAATCCCAGAAATTAATGCCAATTTGGGTCCTGAAAACACAGTACTCATTTTCAGCAACCTATGGAATTCCAGAAAAACGACTGTCCTCAAAGAAGTAAAATATATCCGATAATACAAATCATTACAACCTGCGCTTTATGGGTACATATGTAATAATTTGGGAAATTTATATAAAAGTATACTTATTATTTCTTCTCCGTCGTGCCTGCAAATTGCACCGAACGCAGCTTTCAGCCGGGATGTCATACGCAAGGTACTGTAACCTAGTGCCGTAGTCTAAGGACCAATACGCAGTCTGTACGTTCTTAGCGAATCACTAGCTCTTCTTTCTAACGCTGCAAGGCAGACCCACAAACGACTGCCTTTGGCATGCACAGTTGATACTTACGGAAGAGCTACTCATCTTCCTGTTTGCTGTTACGTTAGCAGAACGCACGTAAATACAGGAAAGGTGTGCTGTATTTGTGTTAACAACGTTGTAAGTTGCCGCCTCACATAAGGACAATGATAGATAAATGAAAAAATGGATGTGGAGAAGTGGAGGAATAACGCCGAAAGGGACAAACAGAAGGGCCCGGAGGAATCCTTTCTCAGTACGACTTGTTCCACCACATATTCTACGTCGACTTGCCTTGTATTGAACTGAGCCAACGCAGTGAGAGATAGTCGCCTGAGCTGTGTCGTGGCTATGAAGAACAGGTTCAACAGCAGTCATCTGCTGGCCATTTAAAGGGTATTTCAATTGCAGGAGCAAAATGATGTTACCGTAAAGAAACATTAAATAAACAAGTTACAAACTAAGCATGACGTGAAAATCACGGCGCACTCGCTCCATTTTGTATAACGATCAACGGCAGCAAAATAATTCTGTAACTTGGACTTTCGTAAAATGAGTGTTGACTGTTGACTAGTTAAGTTCGAATATGACAGAAGAGAGCAGAATGTGTGGGACGTTAATTAATTTTTGTATGACTATCAATATCAGATTTCACAACATTCCGTTAAACTGTGTTCGAGTAATTTCGTATGTACGAACAAAAGAACAGAAGGATGGACGGACAGACGTACGGAGCAGATTCTAATATTGGCAACTGAGAGGAAGCAAACAGCAATTTTTTCAGTCGAACCACAGTTCCCCTACCCCCGAACTCGATTACTACTCACCAGGGTCATAGCAAAGCTGAACTTAACATGCGGAAGCAAATAGAACCCAATCTTCAGTTATCTGCCACGACTGAATGCTAATCTTGTTTACCAACAATTAGCACGCCAAAGTGGCCTATGTACTGTGGTGGAATATTTCACTTCTGTGCCTTGCGCATACTCTAAGTCACGACGATGAAACAAATCGCAATGTCTGCATGAAATTAAATATCGTCTATTCAAGTTTCAGTAAGTCATATTCACGGAATATCTGAGATGACAATTTGAATTACGACCTTCTGGTATTTGGAAGAAAATTAGCCTTAGAAGCTGAAATATACTGTAAAATATTTTGAAGTAATTGTAAAATATTCTACCAGTACGTAGTTGGTCGATTCCTTTACCCGTTGCTGTCTGCAGACTGACCAAGGTATCAAGACCCTAACCAACGAAAGAGCTACAGAAATCGCCGGCATCGACCCAGACTACAATACGCGTGACCTGTACAATGCTATCGCACTGCGACAGTTCCCCTCATGGACATTCTACATCCAAGTAATGACCTTCGAGGAGGCCGAGAAATTCCGTTGGAACCCATTCGACTCTACAAAGGTAATTAATCTCTAGCTTGTGAACAGGTTGTTTTGTAGAGTGGGAGTAATATCTGAAAATAACAACAGAATAACTTGGATTTGGTAATTCGGTGTTTAGAATCATTTCAGGAACTTGTATTTACGTAACTAGAAAAATCGAGGTGCCTGTAAGTCAGGTCGTGTCCCCCTGATCGTCCCGTTCTGAGACACATACAGCTGGATGTATGTGGATTTCGATCGCCTAAAATAGACCTAAATGAAATTTTCCTTCGGAATGTAATTTTGCGTTGCATTTCTTCAGTATAGACTGCCGTAGGCGTAATATGTTTTATGAAGCGGCACCATAAGAAACTATTGCTCTAACTGCGGGTGTTTTAACTATGTACATGGAATGCAGAAAGGGAATCCACACTTTGTGATATAAAGGGGATATCAAAATTACATGGATAAATTTCAAGAGTGAATTCTACACATAAAAATAAAGAAACGAATTTGTGTACGCTTATGTTTGTTAATGAATGGTATTTTATTTTAATGCAAAGTAACTTAATAATTAGGTTACTTGTGTAATTTTTAAAATAAAATTTACATAATACATTTAATAAATTTTGAGTCCTTATTGTTTATCAAGCCACAGCTCAATACAAATATTCACAGTGTCCTCCAATTAAAACAGAGCAACTTGGACACGTTTAGTCATGGAAGGCGGCAGCATTTATAAGGCGCCGGGGTGACTACGAATGGTTTCAGGCATCAAAAATGTTTTGATGGAGTTTCTTTTAGGATCTCATTCTCGAATATGGAATCAGCAATTTCCTTTAGAAGGTTAACACA
>Ga0209737_10002512_pt1 | contig 12846 bp, 16 predicted proteins | sample TergutCu122P3_FD_187284 | JGI IMG/M metagenome (GOLD analysis project Ga0209737, IMG submission 187284) | Cubitermes ugandensis P3 segment gut microbial communities from Kakamega Forest, Kenya - Cu122 P3 (SPAdes) (version 2) | ecosystem: Host-associated > Arthropoda: Insects > Digestive system... | reverse complement strand
ACGGCTTCGAAGGCGGCATAGGCATCGCAGAAACCCTATACACAAAAATAAAACCCCTATGGCAAAAAACTTTAGAACTCATAGACAAATGCGAATGCAAAGAAGGCTGCCCCTCATGCATATACTCCCCAAAATGCGGCAACGAAAACAAACCCCTAGACAAAAAAGCCGCAAACATCATACTAAAAGAACTACTAAAACGCTCCAACACCTAACTAAACGTTTGTGTCAAGTTGTACTGCAGATAGGTTTGAGGTTGTGTTGTCGTGTTCTTCAAAGAGCACTATAGCGGGTCTTATTTTCACTTCATTAGTATCGGTAAACTGTATTGTTGCTAAAATTATGTCGCTGGGTTTAAGGTTTTTCCCATGCCTCATCTTCAGCATTATCCCAGAGCTCCTTCATTTTTACTTGCTGAATGGTGTGAAGAAACTCATCATACTGATTTCTACTTTTAGACTTTGTAGGGTCTTTCTTAGTAGTAGATGAGTTTTATGTTAACGTAAAGTAGAAATGGTTGGGGTTGAAAATTTGTTGGTTGACAGTGGTTTTTATTCGGGGAAGGAGACTGTTAGTAGCATTTTGAACCGCTCAACGGCGTATACGGCGTGAGGAGTTTTTGCGGGCATAACAATAGCTTCCCCTTTATGGACCAGATGTTCTTTTCCATCTATTGTAATCTTTCCCACACCGTCTAAGGCAAGCACTAGGGCATCCCCTTCTGAGGCGTGTGAGCTTATTTCTTCACCTTTTTCAAAAGCAAATAAGGTCAAACTATGGCGACTATTTTGCGCAAGCGTCTTACTAACCACTTGACCCTCCTGATAAGATACCTCATCAGATAATGGTAGTGCCACTCCATGTTCAATGTTTTTTATCAGTTTTTTCACAGCAAAATTCCCCTATTATTTTATCCATTTAACTTTGTTTTCTTCGTAAAAACCTCGGCTGCCAACTTCTTCAGCAGGTGTGCCTATGGCAATAACACAGAACGGAACAATATTAGGGGGTAATTCAAATAAACTATGAAAAGCCCTTACTTTATCCTCTTTAGGATATATGCCGCACCAACAAGTGCCTAAACCTAGTGCAGCTGCTTGGAGGAGAATATTTTGTGTTGCAGCACTGCAGTCTTGCGGAAAAAACCCCTCTGATATGCCGCTTTGCAGATTTAAATCCGCACACACTACTATAGCACAACTTGCTGATGATAGCATCTGTGTATGGGGATGATTTTTTGTAATTTTATCTAATAGGTCTCTTTTTTGCACAACAATAAACTCCCACGGGCGACTATTGCAAGCTGACGGCGCTAGCATTGCAGCCTCTAATAACTCTTTAATTTGCTCCTCAGACACAGCTGCACCGTGCACATAGTTACGTATAGATTTTCGATCTCTAATAGCCTTAATTATCATCAACTACGCCTGCTTCTTTTTCTTTTTTATTATTTTCAGTTACTGTTTCTCTTTTATCTTCCTTATCTTTTTTCTTTATAAACGAGCCTATAACGATGCCTATGCACATACCTATACCTGCACCTAGGGCTATATTTCCAAAAACTACCCCAAAAGCTGTGCCAATGTCAACTCCTAAACACAACCCTGTGGCAATATAGGACTCTTCATGCACATTTTTCTTTTCCTCAATGTTTTTACCCATTAACCTTCAACCACTAATCATTCATATTATTACACTTCCAATATGTAATCTAAAGCTTCCGCTCCCCTAACTTCCATAATTCAGATATGTTAAAACAATTCTTGTCATCACAGCATGTTACGTTTAGCAGAATAAGAACAGGGTTTTTGAAATAAGCCTTGTCGGCCATGACACAATGGATACTCCCTTATTTTTATTGACGCTATTGCTGTTGCTGTATTTGTTGTTGTAGTTTTTTTGCTTTTTCTGTGTATGGATTGGGAAACGCTTCATTTGTTAATTTGTTGCCTTCCATGTAAAAATCCTCTATACCCTTGCCCATAGCTTTACCCTTTGCAGTATGCTTATCTATGGCAAAATCGGGGATAGATAGAAAATGGTTGTTTTCTCTTTCAGTATAGATTATAGTTTGCAGGTCATCTGTTATTCTGCTCTTTGGACTACGACAGAGGCAAACTATCGCATTTGTTAAATAGAGCCTATGAGCCGATTCAGATAGTTTACTTTTCTCGGTTTGATATTGCTTTTGAAGGCAGTCTATGAGTATGGGCATAATAAAGTTTGCAGGACCTATATCCTCGGAGGCTATAATTTTTAAACGGTTCCAAAGCATAGTAGGGTTGAATTCTTCTAGTTCTGCAGCAAAATGAGCGGCTTCATATTCTAAACCTCGACGTACACACTTTTGCAGAGCACTTAATAACTCATAATGATCATAGCCATGTTTAGTGGTTACCAACAGCGTTTCCTTCATTACAGAGTATGTCTGGTTTGTAGATAAACTTTAGCTTGAGCTAAATTTGCAACAACAACATCAGGGTTTTCATGCTCTAACTCTTCTTTACTATAAACCCCTGTAGTAACCGCTATGCAATGCATGCCAGCTGCTTTGGCAGCTTTAACCCCAAAAAGAGAGTCTTCTATTACAACACATTTTGTGGGGGAAGCGTTTAATTGTTTAGCACATTTAAGAAAAATTTCCGGATGCGGCTTAGAATACTTGACAGCTTCAGCGGTTATGATTGCCTGAAAATAATGCTCTACACCCTTTGCTTTAACTAGACTGCTTATTACTTTTTGACTATTCATAGAGGCTAAGCCTATTTTTGTTTTTTTATCTTTTAGGGTTTCTAGGAAGTTTAGGGCTTCTGGAAAAAGTTGCACCTGACTGTTTAAACTTATTTGCATTTGACTTTTATTTTCAACTAACCGCTTAAGCCCCTCTTCATCTATAGGCTGATTTGTTAACCGCAAAATTTCCCTAAACGTCTCTGCAGCACCCATACCTATACAACGCTCAATGTATGTGTTGGAAATTTTTATATCCATAGCTTTTAGAGCTTGCTGAAAAGACGCAACAATAACCGCTTGAGTATCTGCTAGGGTTGCATCCCAATCAAAAATTATAGCTTCAAACATGACCACTAAATCAAATCAGATTATGTTGGGTTAGATTAGGTTAGGTTGAGTTTTTCGCGGATTTGGGTGCTTTTCTTTGTAGCTTCTTCTATGGCACGTATCATTGCTGGTCGTATTTGACTTTGCTCAATTTGATATATGGCTTCTATGGTTGTTCCTCCAGGGGTGGTGGTCATGTCCTTTATTTTTGCTGGCTCTTCATTTAAGTCTATTACTAGTTTTGCTGTGCCTAACACTGTTTGAGCAGCACTTTTTAGAGCAAGGTTTCGGGGGAGGCCTACTTTAAGACCGGCATATGTTAGGGCTTCTAGGATAACTGATATGTAACCTGGGCCACTTCCGCTAACAGCTGTTAGGGCGTCTAAATATTTTTCTTCCACTTCATCACAGGTGCCCATCATGTTTAGCAAGGTTTGAATTTTCTGCTTCTCTGCAGAGGTAACTTTTGAATTGCAACTATAGGCTGTATATGATGCTTGCACCATGGCACATAAATTGGGCATGATGCGCACAATTTTAGCTTCAGGTGCATGCTTATCTAAAAAGGAAAGAGGCACTGTCGCAGCAACAGAAACTAACAGTTTACCTGCTACTTCTGTATTTATCTCCTCTAAAACCGCCTTAACATCCCCCGGCTTTACAACAACAAAAACAATATCCGCTTCTTGAGCGACACTACAGTTATTTGAGCTCGTCTTTACCCCCATTTTCTCTAAATCTGCCAACTTTTGAGTTTGAAGATCCACAGCAACAATTTGCCCTCTATATCCACCTTTAATTAAACTTTTAATTATAGCACTGCCCATCATACCAGCGCCGATAACTGCAATATTATCCTTCATTATACTTACTCACTAAATAATATTAAAAAAGATTTACGCTTTAAACGTTGTTACCCCTTTACCTTTAAACTTGTTCTACAAGCTGTTTAAAGGTCTCCTGTATTATGAGCGTTGAGGCATTGGTTTTTATACTGCGAGGATTAAAATGCGACGGCACCACCTGATAACCCTTAGCTTGCAGAGCAACTATAAAGGACTGCAGAGCGGTTGCAGGTAAACAAAGCTTTTTTCCTACTAGATCTAACACGTAATAAGTTATAGGCGCAGCTGCTTCAGCTTTTAAAGTAACTAAAAGTTTACTAATTCTACAACTATTCTTAAAGACTACTGATTGATTTTCCATAAGCATCTGACTTAGGTATGTTTCATCATTTATGCTATCTAACCATAAAGGACCAGCATAATCCATTTTCCCCCCACACACAGGACAAGTTAAACCAACAAAGAGTTGATGAGACGGTTCTCTATGTAAACAGTTAAAACAATGCAAAATATAACCCACATTTTTAAGACTCGCATCCGCACGTTGACAACCATAATGAATTTGAACATAAACCCTAATATAATGATCACTACTATGACTAAAAAGAACTTTTATACCAATATCATGCTTAGCCGCTATATACGCCATACAACCCAATAAAAGCCTAACAGCTAACTCGTGACAATATTCCACTCGCATAGGCTTACCACCATATTTCCTAACACACGCCTTAGCATGAACCCCACAAAGAGGCGCTAAATCAGTCGCCGTTACAGCCATTAGACCATTATTTTTAAGCGCTCGAAAGGCAGAATCCAAATAAGACACAGGCGACCCAAAAGGATCTATATCTATTACATCAAACCGCCTCTTTGGAGAAGCATTATCACTTAACACAGAATTAGCCTCCCCATGCTTAAGAGTAACCCTGTCTTGCAAATTATTACGCAATATATTATGCTGTGCTAACTCGTAGGCATGATAATTTATATCACTAAGCAACACACGACTAACCCCTTCAACCTCAACAGCATAACGAATACCTCTAATTCCCTGACTAGTTAGAGGCTCACAAATACTAATCTCATGATTAACCAAACGCTGATACGCCCTAAACGCTAAAACCGACAAATCCCGATTAAACTCCATCACAGGATTATAAAAAACCGGAGCCCGCGACGGAGCATAATCCGATGCAACAACACCATAAGCCAGCAAATTAGGCACCACAACCTCCACTTTGCCCTCCCTAACTAATTCACTTGGAAAACCAACATTATAAACATCAGACATTACCCATCACCAAACCATATTGCAAGACTTCAAATTATTTCCGTTTTGACATACATATGTTGTTGAATTATAATTTTTCTATCTCACATTTTATTTCATGGTGCAATATCAATGAACCTAAAAACACTATTATTATCCCAATTATCAACATTATTTCTAAATACGTATCACCCAAATATCTATCAAGCATTATCCAAAGACTTCGAAAAACCAAAACTGACGCTAAAACAACTATCAGTTCACTTATAACAATTTTTGTTAATTTCATATATGATAATTATTTGTATTCCATAAAAACCTTATCTAACACCTAATTAGCCAAGTCTTATCGACAACATATATAGCGCTAACATCCCCATATACAATACACTTATTACTAAATTATGATAATATTATCCTAGATGATGCTTTGACGTTCCACAATAAAACTTGTTTGCTGTTGTTAACAATTTTATTGGTAAGTCTTTTTCTATTTAATACAGAATCTGTACACGCCCAAAATGCCATACAATTCTCTCCTCAAAAAATTTTTGATATTCCCGCAGTTAATGGCACAATTCGTTTTTCTGTTAACGGCACTTATACTGAAGCGATATTACACGATAATATGTGGCTTTTTAATAATTTAGCTCTTAATGGATCCCGGTTTCAAGGAAATTTGACAATTTCAGCTAAAAACTGCAATATAACTATACATGCATTCCGCTCAAATTCAGTGCGTTATACAGTTGAAGGCGTTGGAGAGCAGATGATAAATTTAGGACTTAACAAATCAACAACACACCATAGCGAATGGTCGGTACGTAATCAAGACAGCATATGGTTTGTTGAAGGAAAAAATTGGCAATTACTACCTGACAATACATTAATTATTCATAATCTCTTAGGCACACTAACAGTTTCACATTACAATTATGGATACCCTGTGGATGATCGCCCTCTTTATTTACAGCACTCAGTGCTTATTATGACCAGTATAGCTGTTCTTGTTACAGTTACTTTTGCATCAGCTATTAAGTTAAAAAATAAGCCGAGGTTGCCCTGATGATTTGGGAAGTACCAGTAAATATAGCTCTCCCCCTCTACATTTTAGCTGCACTTGGGGGTATTGCTTTAATTCTCAAACTTTCTAAAGACAAAACACGAAAAATTAGCAACCTAAGGTTTTATGTTCAAATTCTTGCAGTAATTATCATTTTTATGGGCTTAATTTTAGGTCCCTTTAATCAACCTTTATGGGCCCCCCTTGGAGCTGCCCCTCGCGACAGGTTAATAGGCACCGAAATTTTAGGCACCCAAATGCCCGACGGTCTACCCTTCCCCGTTCTTGCATGTTATTATCCAAACGGTCGAACAGTTACATGCCCCATTTGGCAACTACAGGCATATATTTTCCCCTTCTGGGATTATCCTAGGGGATATGATGTTGTTTACTCCACTCATGGATTGGAAAGAATAGGTATAGTTGTAGGATCCTTAATTATTGCAGGTCTACTTTTTGGCAGATCTTACTGCGGATGGCTCTGTCCCTTTGGATTATTCCAAGACATCCTCACACGCATACGAAAAACTACTAAATTGAAACATCGCACCTTCTCAGAAGATACAAACAAAAAACTCAGCCAATCCAGATACATAATTATAGCTACATTCTTAATTTTAAGCGTCATTTTTGGATCTTACTATATATTTGGCACTGAGCTAATTCCAGGCACAATAGCCGCTGGCCCAGGTGGAACTGAAGCGGGAATTGTAAGCTACATTAACGAACCCTTTTGTCTGGTATGTCCTATGCGACCCTTATGCACACTAGTGCAAACAGGTATTGGTTCTATGAACTATAGTTATATATCTAAAATTGTATACGGTCCATTTGGGATAATTGGCGGGTATATTTCTAGTATAAATTTGACAATTTTAGCAATTGTAATTATCCTCTCTTTGGTATATCGACGATTTTGGTGTCGCATCTGTCCCCTTGGTGCATTAACAGGCTTATTTAGCACCTTTAAACCATTCAAACAAATAGCCCTTACTAAACTAGAAAAAAATGAACACAAATGTACAAAATGTGGCGTTTGCAAACGTGCTTGTCCAACACAAGCAACAGATATGTACACAAAAAAAGGCGGCGACGTAACAGAGTCCAAATGCATACTCTGTGCTCGATGTGTTGAATTATGCCCCTATGAAAACACTTTAAAAGTCACATTTGCAGGCAAAACCTTAGCGAGATCAAGAAACTGGCTTGAAGAATCAAAGAAAAATTAGGCTACTTTTATGGCCGCTATAAACGCGTCCCAATCACCTGTTTTCTTTAATTCCTTTTTTTTAAGCATCTCATTAACCGCAGTTTCATTATATAGGCCTCCTGCTTTAGGATGTGCTTTCCTAGAAACCAATGTGAAAGCCCGATAAGCTTTGTCACATAGTTTATCAGTTGTTATCTCATGTATGTAACCGACTTTTTCAGAAAGAATAACTGCCGAAAATTGTAGGTATTTGCCAATTTTTTTAAGCTCATCAAATTGGTTTTTAATTTTATCTAAAGAATCAGCATCTGCACAGTTTAAAATTTGTATAACCATTTTTATTTCATTTGAGGAATATTCTTTTTGACTGGGGTTGGCAATGGGTTCAAGTAGGAACATGCTGCTTTTAATCTCTGAACCCTCTATTTTTTGATTAGGATTTAACGTTATATTAAAACCCCTGTTAATCAGGTGCTCTCGTATAACTACTTCTACAGCAGTACCACTCTTTTCTAAATCTTTATCCACTTTTTGCTTAATATAGTCCTCTGCAACTTCAATGAGCATTTCATATTCTTCATCCTTCTTTGTGAGAAGAGGCTTTTTTAGTTCTCTATAAATGGACATATCATTCATACAACGACTTAAGCTGTAAAGAGCGATAGCTCCCGTTTCCTAATATCGCTTTCCCCATTCTTTTTCTTTTTTCATGTAGTTTAGCGGGGCTTTAAATCATGAGTAACTAAGAGCCTAACTTGTCAAATAAATGCTATGGTATGTCAAAAAGTATGGTGGCATATTTTTTTCGAAATTTTTTTTGCAGTAAAATATGTGTTAATGGTTTTAGACGGTTGATGGTTGTTGTTGAGGTGATTTGTTAATTGTGTTTGTTGTATATTTGATGTTTGTTTTTCGTTAAAGTAGGTGGTAGGGAGAGTTGTTGTGGTATAATGTTAGGTGGAATGAACTGTTGATGGCAAGTGTTGGGGGTGTAGTGTGTTATAGAAGTGTATTCATTTAAAATAGCGAAGGGTGATGTTTGTGGTGGTAATTTGTTTGGTGATGTGGGTTGTATTTTGTTATATGGATGGTGTCTTGTATGGTGTAGTATGTGATTTGTTCTACAGTAGCGTGATACGTTGTTTTTTGGTATTATTGCGCGTTCTTGTTAGAGTTTTTTTTAGGTTTAGTTTGAATTTTTTCATATTTTTTATAAATTAGTATTGGTTACGTTTATTTTTGTTGTTTATTTTTGTTGTACAATGCTTTTTTTTGCTATTTTTTTTTTTATGTATGTGTGGTTTGTTTTTGTTTCCAAGTATTTTTTTAGTTTTTTTGATATGTCATTTTATGCCTTAATATTGCTTAAATATGTATCAACTCTTATAATGTATGTTGTATAACATTTATCAATTTAACAAGGCGAAAAAATAGCAATGACCGGGCAAAAAATAGTCGATATGCAAAAAGAGATTCAAATAAAAATTGCAAAAAAGCTACTTGACATCATAGTGCTACAATTATTAAACAATCAACCAATGCATGGATATGAAATAATAACTAAACTCCGAAAAACATTTAGCGTCTATTTCGGCCCAAGCACAGTCTATCCACTCCTAGCAACTCTAGAAAATAAAAACTACATTGCAAGCCACTGGGATACCGAAAACGACAGACCAAGAAAAATTTACGTACTAACTAGTGACGGACACGAAATACTTGGCTATGCTGAAAACACTCTTAATCAAATATGTCAAAAAATAAACCCCCTCACAGATATCAATAACATTGTTCCTGATTTCACAGACAAAGTAAACATAGAAGAATAAACATTCTATCGACAAAGCTATGTTAATAAAAGACAACTAAAAGATAAAAACAGTGGCATTCATCAAACCGTTGCCAAATAGCTCATTAACTTCTAAACATTTGCTGATTGTATTTTTATCAGTGAATATATATCATATTTATCGCCAACGATTTTTCTGCCGTTAAGATATTCTAATTCAATGAGAAAACCCAAGCCTACAATGTTTCCTCCAAGTTTTTCAACAAGGTCCATGTTCGCTCTAATTGTTCCACCTGTTGCCAATAGGTCATCTATTAACAAAACTTTCTGACCTTTAATAATTGCATCTTTTTGAATTTGAATAGTATCTGATTCATATTCTTTTTTGTATGTTAAATTAATGCAACTAAAGGGTAATTTTCCTTCTTTGCGAATTGGTACAAACCCAACACCCATCTCATAAGCTAGTGGCGCTCCGATAATGAAACCTCTTGCCTCATTTGAACAAATAACATCAAACTTTTTGTTTTTAAAGTACTCTGCGAGTTGTTGAATTGCTTGTTTAAAACAAACAGGGTCTTTAAGAATGGGTGCAATGTCCCAGAAACATACCCCTTTAAAGTCTGTACTACGCAATTTAGTTTTTAGATCAAAATGTTGGTTTGATTCTACACTGCTCATTTTTTATTTCTCCTTATTTATTGATTATGCAAAAGCTCCTTCTAGCGCGGTTTTGCAGTTACAACTTTGTTGAGTTGGGATGGCTTTGACGGTTTCGGAGATAATTTTTTTAACGTTTTCAATGTTTGCACGCATAACTGTAACGATATCCTCAATACATACTAGATGATCTTTCCATACATCATAATCTGTAACGGTCGATATAGATGTATAGCAGATTTCGGCTTCTCTTGCTAAAATACACTCTGGCACAAGAGTCATACCTACAATGTCTGCATTCCAGCTACGGTACATTTTGGATTCTGCTTTAGTACTAAAACGTGGGCCTTCAATGCAAACATATGTTCCTATTTCATGCATTTTTATACCCAAGTTTTTGGTGATGTTTATGACAATTTTTCTAAGTTCAGGACACATGGGTTCTGCAATGCCTATGTGACAAACTTTACCTTCAGTTTGGGTATAAAAGGACTGTTCACGTCTTGTTGTTCGGTCAATAAATTGATCAACAAAAACTATGTCACCTGGTACATATTCTTCTCGCAGAGAACCAACAGTTGAAGGGGCAAGTATGCGCTTAACGCCTAATTGTTTGAGGGCATAAATGTTTGCTCGCACAGGTATGTCTGTTGGCCTAATGGTATGTTTTTTTCCATGCCTTGGAAGAAATGCTACTGTTTTATCCCCTAGCTCACCTATGGTTATAACATCTGAGGGCTTTCCGTATGGGGTATCTATGGTGATTTCTTTTATGTTATTGAAGAGTTTTGGGTCATTAAGACCTGTTCCGCCTATTATTCCAATTTCTGCTTGCATAAAAAATTAATCTGCAGTTTTTGACTTATAAGACTAACGCTTAAACAAGAGATATACACAAAAAATGTTCGATACTTACTTTTTGATGTGCTTAAACTGTGTTTAGTTGATGCTTTTGTATACGATATTTTACACTAACTACACCAAAAGCTGGTCCGACACTATACATAGTGCCGAAAACAAAAATGATAAATTATTAGAAAAGAATTGTGAAAAGTTATTCTTCGTTTTCTTTTATTTCACATTTAAGCTTTTTGATAATTTCATCAGCCCTTAAAGGCTCAACTTTAAATGTGTATAATTGTTTTGATGTACGAAGCTTGAGTTTAACGTTATCTTTGTTTCTTTTAACTTGACAATGCTTTGCTTTGGCGCTCATCGCCACGAAACTTTCGATGTCTGTCATTTCTGATGGCATACTATTTTCCTCTTATTAACGCTCTGATGGACGCAGTCCGGTTTTTATTTGTTTTGGTAATATTAGCCCCATGATGATGCATTTTTAAAATATATGATAAAAACCTCTACAATATAACAACTCTATGGCGCCATCAAATACCCGTTGCTCATTTATTATCTGGCGCTCTTTAACTAATCGCCCTACTATTTCTATAAATATTTTTGCAAAAAATTAAGTAATTGTCTTTTCCCGAAATTATTGCCGCTTTCTTTTTTGTAGTTAACGACTTTATATAGTTGAGCTGCCCTTCAGGAAGTGCTCACGTCTCTTAGTTGTGAAGAGGTGTTTGTTGTGTGGAAGCGTAGGCTGTTTTGTGTGTTTTTCTTTGTGTTAGAGTTGGTTGGTTATTTGTAGTTTTAGTGTTAACTTTTAATAATGTGTTGATGTATGTATATGTGTAAATGTTGTTAGTGAGGCGTTTGTGTGAAAAATATTAGATTAAATCATTTGACTACTCGTAGAGTGTTATTGTTTGTTTCTTTATTGTTTGTGATGTTGTTGGCTTTATCGTTTGTGTCCATGTTTGCTGGGGTTTCTTTTTTTGCCTCTGGATCTCCTGATGAAGTGGTTGGAACTGAAGCTGACCTTAGAGATGCTATTACCAATGCACCAAGTAGCGTATCCACAGTCATAGCTCTTAGCGATAATATACAATTAACTGGTACTACTAGCAGTGATGCACCTCTTGATGTTGCTGCTGGTAAAGTTATCACGCTAACAAGTGTTGGTGGAGATATGTTTACGCTATCTGGAGTACATAATTTTGAAACCATCACCGTTAATGGACAATTAACACTTGATGGCATAATTGTAACTCATGCACCAGGTCTTGTAGGTAGAGGAGTAACTGTTGCTAGCAGTGGCACATTTATGATGATTAGTGGTAGAATTTCTGACAACAATAGCACATCTACTAATCATGGTGCTGGGGTATACAATCAAGGTATTTTTGAGATGTCTGGTGGTGTAATTTCTAATAATACCGCCTCCGGCTATGGTGGTGGTGTGTACAGTACAGGGGCTAGCGCCAATTTCATTCTGTCTGGGGGTGAAATTTCAGGCAACACCGCTAACAATGGTGGTGGTGTGTATAATAATGAACGCGGTTTTGAGATGTCTGGTGGTGTAATTGCCAATAATACTGCCACAAGCAATACTGCCTCCAGTTGGGGTGGTGGTGTGTACAGTACAGGGGCTAGTGCCAATTTTATCTTATCTGGTGGTGAAATTTCAGGCAACACCGCTAATTATAGTGGTACTAGTACTAGTTGGTATGCTTATGGTGGTGGTGTGTATAATAATGCTGGTGGTTTTGAGATGTCTGGTGGTGTAATTGCTAATAATACTGCCACAAGCCGTACCACTACAAGCTATGGTGGTGGTGTGTACAGTACAGGGGCTAGTGCCAATTTCGTTCTGTCTGGGGGTGAAATTTCAGGCAACACCGCTACTTATAGTGGTAGTAGTGGTAGTCGGTATGCTTATGGTGGTGGTGTGTGTAATAATGCTGGTGGTTTTGAGATGTCTGGTGGTGTAATTTCTAATAATACCGCCACAAGCAATACCGCCTCCGGCTATGGTGGTGGTGTGTATAATAATGCTGGTGGTTTTGAGATGTCTGGTGGTGTAATTTCTAATAATACTGCCAC
>Ga0209737_10002511_pt1 | contig 12849 bp, 6 predicted proteins | sample TergutCu122P3_FD_187284 | JGI IMG/M metagenome (GOLD analysis project Ga0209737, IMG submission 187284) | Cubitermes ugandensis P3 segment gut microbial communities from Kakamega Forest, Kenya - Cu122 P3 (SPAdes) (version 2) | ecosystem: Host-associated > Arthropoda: Insects > Digestive system >... | reverse complement strand
GCCGCGCCAACGGATCGGCGCCGCTGGTCGCTTCATCGAGAAACAGGATTTCAGGCTCGTGAAGCAAGGCGGCCGCCATTGCCAGACGTTGTTTGTAGCCGCCGGGTAATTGACCGCTGGGCAGGCTCGCCATTGCGCCCAACTCGAACTGCGCTTTCGACCATGCGATTCGCTCTTTTTTCTTCGCGCCGCGCAGACCGTAAGCGCTGGCAAAGAAATCCAGATTTTCATCGACCGACAAATCGCCGTAGAGCGAAAACTTTTGTGCGACGTAGCCCAGCTTCGCGCGCGCTTCGGCGCGCGATGTTCTCAGATCCGCGCCAGCAACATCGAGTCTTCCCCCTGTCGCGGGAATCAGCCCGCAAAGCATGCGGAAAGTCGTGCTCTTGCCTGCGCCGTTCGGGCCGAGAAGTCCGTAGATTTCACCTCGCCGGACTTTGAAGGAGATGTGGTTGACGGCCACAAAGGCGCCGAAGGTGCGCAACAGGTCATTGACCTCGACCGCCACCTCTTCTGCCCGGCGACTGAAACGATGTTCGAGCCTGATCGCTGTCGATTGAATATCGCCAACCGCCGCCCGAAAGAGCTTCATGAATCCATCTTCAAAACGTGGCGCCGTCGGCTCGAAGACGACGCGGGCATCGCCTTCGTCATGCTCAGGCGGTTTTGCTTCGTCCGTGACAACTCGCACCCGTCCCGCTTCAGGAACCGCGTCGATGATCCCTGGCTTTTTGAACAAATGAGCCTGTAAGACGCGAGCCGTGACCGCCGTGGCAGAACTCGCCGTGAAGACGCACCCCTGCGCTTGCGAAGTGATGCTTTTCGGCGCGCCTTCCGCGAGCGTCCTGCCCAGATGAAGCGCCACGACATGATCGCAAAACTCCGCCTCATCGAGATAGGAGGTACTGACGACGACCGTCACCCCGGATTCCCGGATCAATTGCCGGACAATCTCCCACAGTTCCCTGCGCGAGAGCGGATCGACGCCCACGGTCGGCTCGTCGAGCAATAGGAGATCAGGAGAACGAACCAGGGTACACGCCAACCCCAGCTTCTGTTTCATTCCTCCCGAAAGCGCGCCGGCCAACCGGTCTGTAAACCGGCCAAGCGCTGTCATTTGAAACAGGCGCGGAGTGATTTCCTCGCGCGTTCTTTTGTCGATGCCGTGCAGATCCGCATACAAATCAAGATTCTGCTGAACCGTCAGATCTTCGTAGAGGCCGAATTTCTGCGGCATGTAGCCGATTCGTTCCTGCACGGACTGCGGATCGGTGCGCGCATCGATTCCCAGAACACGCACCGACCCCTCATCAGCAGCCACCAGCCCCGCAATCATGCGCAACAGCGTAGTCTTGCCGCCGCCGTCCGGCCCGACCAGGGCCGTCAGGGTATTTCGTTTTGCGGTAAAGGATACGTTGTCAAGAGCCTTGACGGTCTCGCCCGTCTTGCGGCGAAAGCGCTTATGAACGCCCTGAATGGCAACCGGCTGAAGCGTCCCTGGCAGACCCTCATTTGGCTGGGGCATCGGAGTCCCCCCCTCCATCCGGGAGAATCTTCACGGTCGCCGGCATCCCCAGACGCAATACGTTTTCAGGATCCTTCACGAACACCCGAATCTCATAGACCAGGCTGGTTCGCAGATCTTCGGTCTGCACAGACTTTGGCGTGAACTCCGCCACCGACGAAATGAAACCCACCCAACCGTCCAATGGCTGCTTGGGCAGGCTGTCGATCAGGATTTGCGCGCGCGAGCCATTGCGAACATGGCTCAGATTCGGTTCTGATACGTAAGCGCGAACCCATTTCGTCCCCATGGTCGCCAAAGAAAACACCGGCTTGCTCGGGGAAGCCATCTCTCCAGGCTCCATCAACCGGGACTGAACCACCGCATCGAAGGGCGCGCGCAGTTCGGCGTCCGCCACCTGCTGCCGCAACAGAGCCAACTGCGACTCGTAGCCACGAAGTTGCGCCTTCGCCTGTGCAATGTCTTCCTCACGAGGACCCGCGATGGCCAACTTGAGCGCATTTTGAGCCACCTCCGCCTTGGCGGCAGCCATGTCGGCGGCAGCCTTCGCCTGATCGATCATCTGCTGACTGACCGCCTCGATCGGCCCCAGCGCTTTGGTCCGTTCATATTGCGCCGCCGCATTGATCGCGTCGGCCTTGGCCGATTCAAGGGTAGCCTTCGCCTGAGCGATTTCTTCCTTTCGCGTACCGTTCAACAGCCGATCCACAACCGCCTGCTGGGACTCCACCACCGCTTCGGCCTGTTCCAGTTGGGGAAGAAGCCGACTGGCGTCGAGACGAGCCAACAATTGCCCCTTCTCAACCACCGCCCCCTCTTCAACCAGGATTTCGGCGATTCGTTCATTCCCGTTGAACGGCACGGACGCCTGACGAAAGTCGACGTTGCCGTAGAGGGTGAGCGCGCCATCCGTCGCAGGCCGCTTGAAAAACCACCAGGCCCCCGCTACGACCAGGGCAAGAAGCACAGGGATGAAAAGGCGAGCCTTCGTTTTCATAAGAATATGATACCCCCCAGTGGGGCGTTTCGTATCTTGGGGCAGAAAAAGCTCAATCCCTCGAATGCTTTGCAAACGCCCCAACCCGGCGCAAGACCTGAAGACCCGCGATGAGGGGCAAGCCCAGTGAGAGGGCGCTTACGGGCGGGAGTGGTATCATTTGCCGCTTTGAAGGCGGTTTTTGCCGTCCCTGCCATTTAATCCCTGGTTTCAGTCTTTCGTCCAACCTTGCGCCTGTCCAAGCTCAAACTCGCCGGCTTCAAGACTTTCGTCGATCCGACCACGGTGCTCATTCCGGGGTGCCTAGTCGGCGTGGTCGGCCCGAACGGCTGCGGCAAATCGAACATCATCGATGCGGTGCGATGGGTGCTAGGAGAGACCCGCGCCTCGGCGCTACGTGGCGAGTCCATGCAGGACGTCATTTTCAACGGTTCCACGACCCGCAAGCCGGTATCGCGCGCCAGCGTGGAACTGGTCTTCGACAACGCGGCCGGCCGCGCTGGGGGGCAATGGACGCAGTACGCTGAAATCGCCGTGCGCCGCGTTCTGGAGCGTAGCGGCGAGTCCTCCTATTACATCAATAATATTCATGTACGCCGCCGGGATGTGATCGACCTTTTTCTCGGCACGGGTCTGGGGCCCCGCGCTTATGCGATCATCGAACAGGGCATGATCTCGCGCATCATCGAAGCTCGCCCGGAGGATGTCCGGGGCTTTCTCGAAGAGGCTGCCGGAGTGACCCGCTACCGGGAGCGACGGCGCGAAACCGAAGGGCGGCTTGGCGATGCGCGCGACAATCTCGCCCGCCTCGATGATATTCGCCTCGAACTGGGCGAACGCATCAGCCATCTCGACGTTCAGGCGGCCACCGCCGAACGCTATCAAGCGCTCGACGCGGCCCTGCACGAGCGTCAGCAATTGCTCTGGCTCATCAAGCGCAATGAGGCGCGCGCCGGGTTTGATCGCGTGGCAAAGGAACTACACGACAATACCGTTCGCATCGACGCCGATAACGCCCGCTTGCAGGAATTGAGCAACGCGCTCGAAGGGGCGAGAACCGAACATCTGGCCACATCGGAATCCGTTCATCTTGCACAGAGCGATTTTTTTACAGCCAGTGCGGAAGTCTCCAGACTTGAAGCCGAGTTGCAGCACTTGAATGAGACCCGGCAGAGGCTCGAAGCCCGGCTCGGGCAACTCGATACGGACCACGAGCATTGGCGCCTGCGGCACGAAACGCTGGAGACCGAGCGCGTACGTTGGGAAGCCCTGGCCGAAAACGCCGCTCTGCGCGCAGAACAAGCCGAGGCTCGCCACCAGGAAATTTCCGACCGCCTGCCGGAACTCGAATCCGCCTGGCGCGCCGCCGATGTCACGGTAACGTCGGTGCGACGCGAACTCGCGGGGGTCGAACAGCAATTGCGACTGGAAGAAGCCAACTGCGGCCATGCGGGGCGCGCGCTCGATGCGCTTGGCCTGCGCCGCGCCAAACTCAATGGTGAGCGCGGCGCAATTGACGGCCCCGATCCAGCGCTAATCGCCGAGCGCGAGGCGCGGCTCGATACTTTGCGCGAGCGCTGCGAAACCTTGCAGCAGGAACTAGCCGAGGCGCTGGCGCGCCAGCCCGCGCGCCAGGAAGCGCTCCGAGCGGCGCTCGAAGCCGAAAACACATGCGAGCGCCGCCTCACCGAACTGCGCGCCAGGCACAACGCATTGGCGCAGCTTCAATCTCAGGTTGCCGCACAAGGCGAACTCGATAGCTGGCTCCTTGACCACGGTCATGGCAATTTGCCGCCGCTGTGGCGCTCACTGAGAGTCGAGACGGGTTGGGAAGTCGCAATAGAAGCCGTGTTGCGTGAACGCCTGGCGGCGCGACTGACGAAGGAGGGCAGCCCGTTGGTTGCCGATCTTCTGGCCGCCCCGCCGCCGGACGCATTGGCGCTTGGTTTCGCGGATATTGTGCCGGGGGATGAGCTTCCCGCCCTGCCAGGCGCAATAGCCTTGTGTGATCTGATTATCACAGGAGACGCCGCGCAGGATGCTCTGCTCGCCGACTGGTTGCGCGGCTGGTTTGCGGTCGAGCGGCTCGACGATTGGCTTGCCCGCCGCGCGATGCTGCCTCCCGGCGTGTGTCTGATCGATCCGCGTGGGCAAGTGCTGAGCCGTGGCATGCTGGCGCATTCCGTTCCCGATAGCCGTACACACGGCCTCCTCGAACGGCAACGCGAAATCGATGCGCTCATCGAGCGCCAGCGGACGCTCGAAGACGAACTCCGTGACAAGCAACAAGCGCTGCGCGACGCGCAAAGCGCTGCCGCCGCCGCACAATCCCGGATCGAAGCCCTGCGAAGCGAAACCCAGACTGCGCAAGGGGAGCGCCACGCCGAAGAAGTCGAACACCTCAAACTCGTCCAGGCGGCGAATCGTGCGCAAGAGCAACACGCCCGGCTTGAACGCGAAATTGAAGAGTTACAGCGCCAGGAAGGCAGCGAGCGCGAGCGCCATGCGCGAGCCGAACTCGAACACGCCCGCGCCACGGAGCTGGCCGAACTGCAACGTGCACAACTGGATGCCGCCATCGACGCCCTGCGTGAGCGTGACAAAGCGCTGCGCGACCTGCGTGCGCTGGAACAGTCACTTGCACACGAACGCCAGGAAGCCCGGTTCTCAGCGCGCGAGTGCGTGGGCAAGCTCGAAGACAATGTTTGCAATCAGCAACTCGCGGAGGAGCAACTCGAAAGAATCGCCACTGAGCGCAAGGAGCGCAAAGCGGAAATCGAAGCAACCAACGATAGCCGTTGCCGGGAATCCCTACAAACGGCGCTCGATGTCCGCAGCAGCCGTGAAACCGCCCTGGCCAGCCGCCGCGACGCGCTCGAACAGGCGGTAAGCGCCCTGCGCGAAATCGAAGAACTGCGCCTGCGCACCGAACACGAAGTCGCTCCTTTGCGCGCGCGCGTGGCCGACTTGAGACTGGAAGCGCAGGCAGCAGAGCTCGCCGCCGCGCAATTCGACGAAAGACTAGCGGAAGTGGGCGCCGATGAAGCCGCGCTAGCGCCGTTGTTGATCGGCGCGCCAAGCGAAAATGCCCTACAGCGCGAAGTGGCGCGACTCGGACGGGAAATCGCCGCCCTGGGCGCGGTCAACCTCGCCGCAGTCGAGGAATTGCGAACGGCCACCGAGCGCAAGTCTTATCTCGACGATCAGAACGATGACTTGACGATGGCTATCGGCACACTGGAAGATGCTATCCGTCGTATTGACAGAGAAACGCGCGAAATGCTGCAAACGACATACAATACTGTCAATGAGCATTTTGGGAGACTATTTCCGCAACTCTTTGGCGGTGGGCGAGCGGCGCTGATACTGACCGGCGAGGAAATTCTCGACGCGGGGATTCAGATCGTAGCGCAACCTCCTGGCAAGAAGAATGCGTCCATCCAGTTGTTGTCCGGCGGCGAAAAGGCTTTGACAGCGATTGCGCTAGTATTTGCCATGTTCCAACTCAATCCAGCGCCGTTTTGCATGCTCGACGAGGTCGACGCGCCGCTCGATGACGCCAACACCGGGCGCTATGCTGGAATGTTGAAACACATGTCGTTGCAGACGCAATTCATTTTCGTCAGTCATAATAAGATTACGATGGAGGTTGCGCAGCAACTGGTCGGGATCACGATGCAGGAGCAAGGCGTATCAAGGGTCGTAGAAGTCGATATCGAGGCCGCGATGCGCATGGCCGAACAGGCGGCGGCATGATGGAAAACAGCGGGTCGACAACCATAGAAACAACTATAGAAAAGGTGCGGTAAAGGTATGGATACACTGCAAATCGCATTGATCGTCATCATCATTGTTGTCGTTGTGTGCATCATCACTTTCAACAAATGGCAGGAAAGCCGGCATCGGCGTCATGCCAGCCGCGCGTTCCCAAGCTCCCAGCGCGACCCTTTGCTCGAACGGGGAGGCGATAGCGCGCTTTCCTCCGTGTCACGCGGGGTGGAGAACGAGAAACAGGGAGTGGGCAGCCATAGCGAGCCCGATGCCGACAGGCCGCCGCCGCCAACTCCACCGCTGGAGGGCAAGCGTAACCCGCAGACTTATCAGCAGCCGCCCAGGCAGCGGGCGCGTCCGCCTTTGCCTGACAGGCTCGATCCTCGCATCGATTGCTGTATTCGCATCGAGGCGGTGGAGCCTATTGAAGTGCCGCGCCTTTGGGCGGCGCAAACCGAAGCGTTCGACAACATCTCCCGGCCGTTGCGCTGGTATGCGTTCGATGACCGCGAAAACCAGTGGCGCAGGATCAACGGGAGCGCAGTGGGCGCACATCATTGGTTTCTGGCCGCGCTGCAATTGGTCGACCGAAAGGGGATGGTCAGCGAAAGCGAGTTCACGCGCTATACCCGTGGCGTACAACATCTTGCCGACCAGCTTCGCGCGGTTCCGGCGGGGATTCCTTCGCGCGCCGAAATCCTGGGAAATGCCAAAGCGCTCGATCGTTTTTGCGCCGAAGTCGATGTGCAAATCGCCATCAACCTCGTTTCCGTGCAGCCGATGATGGGAAATCAGATTTTCTCGCTCGCCGAAGCTGAAGGGTTGCGGCTGGAAGGAGATGGCTCTTTCCACGCGCGCGCCGCCGATAGCCGCACGCTGTACATTTTGAGCAACGGCGAGGCCGCGTTTTTCGAACGAGGCGCAGTATCGGGATTGCAGACGCGGCGTTTGAACCTGATTCTCGATCTGCCGCGCGTCATCGATGCGGCCAGCGAATTCGAGGAGATGATGCGTTTTGCAGTGCGTCTTGCCAAAAAACTTGGGGCCGATGTGGTCGATGACAATGGGCGGCCTTTTGGCACGGAATCCGTCGATGCGATTCGGACCCGCATTCGCCACTACCAGATGCGCATGAGCGAAGAAGGCATCCCGCCTGGCGGCTCGTTGGCACGACGCTTATTCGGCGCATGAACATCGGCGCGCTGAATCGCGTAGTGTGGCTGCGCCGCGAGATTGAAGCCCACAACCGCGCTTATTACGAACAGGACGCGCCGACCCTTCCCGATTCGGCCTATGACGCCCTGTTTCGTGAATTGCAGGAACTGGAAACCGCGTACCCTGAACTGCTCACCCCCGACTCTCCCACGCAACGGGTCGGCGGCAGAGCGCTGACGCAGTTTGCCCCGGTCACACATATCGCGCCCATGCTTTCCATCCAGACCGAAACCGATACCGATGCGAGCGGCGCGGAGCATTTCGACTCGCGGGTGCGCCGCGAACTGGAACTCACGGACGCCTCCGTAGAAGTGGAATACGTAGCGGAATTGAAATTCGACGGACTAGCCGTCAACCTGCGCTTCGAGCACGGCCTCTTCACGCAGGGCGCGACCCGTGGCGATGGCGTGACCGGCGAAGACGTCACGCAGAATCTGAAAACCATCCGTGACATTCCCTTGCGCCTTCTAGGCGATGCGCCGCCGTTGCTGGAAGTGCGCGGAGAAATCTATATGTGCCGCGATGAGCTCGCGCGCTACAACGAAAAAGCGCTGGCGCGAGGCGAAAAACTGCTCGTGAATCCCCGCAACGGCGCGGCGGGCAGCATTCGTCAACTCGACCCGAACGTAGCTTCAAAACGTCCGCTCAAATTTTTCGCCTACGGCATCGGCGCAACCGACGGCTGGAACTTGCCCGCGACACAAAAGGAATTGCTCGATGCGCTATCAAACTTCGGCCTGCCGGTTTGTGCGCATCGCATCGTTGCGCGAGGCTGGCAGGAACTGGCCGATTTCCACGACCGTATAGGAGAAGAACGCTCGAAGCTTCCCTTCGACATCGACGGAGTCGTCTACAAGGTCAACAGCCTTGCCCTGCAAAACCAGCTCGGTTTTCGCTCGCGCGAACCACGTTGGGCCGTGGCGCACAAATACCCGGCCCAGGAGGCGCTCACGACCGTTCTCGCCATCGACATACAAGTCGGACGCACCGGCGCACTGACCCCGGTCGCCAAACTGCAACCTATTTTTGTGGGGGGAGTCACCGTCTCCAACGCCACCTTGCACAACGAAGAAGAAGTACGCCGCAAGGATGTGCGCGTGGGCGACACCGTTATCGTGCGCCGTGCGGGCGATGTGATTCCCGAAGTCGTGGGCGTCGTGCTCGATGCGCGTCCCATGAAAGCGACTGACCTCTTCGAGCCGCTTCATCCTCCGTTTGAGCTTCCCGAAACCTGCCCGCAGTGCGACTCGCACCTCGTGCGCGAGGAAAGCGGCGCCATCGCGCGTTGCTCCGGCGGCCTGGTTTGTCCGGCGCAGGTCCGGGGCGCGCTACTGCACTTCGCCAGCCGTCGCGCAATGGACATCGAAGGTTTGGGCGAGAAACTCGTCGACCAGCTCATCGAGAGCCGCTACGTCAAAACCCCCGCCGATCTCTACGCGCTCACCGCCCCCGTACTCGCGCGCCTGGAGCGCATGGGCAAAAAATCCGCCGAAAACCTCATTCACGCGATTGAGAAAAGCCGGCAGTCGACCCTTGCTCGTTTCATCTTTGCGCTAGGCATTCGCAACATTGGCGAATCCACGGCCAAGGCGTTGGCGCATCACTTCGGCAACCTTACCGCCCTGCAAAATGCCGAGGCCGCTACGCTCGAAAACATCCCCGACGTCGGCCCGATCGTTGCCGGGTCCATCGTAGACTTCTTTACCGAAACGCATCACCGCGAAGAAATTGCACGACTCATCGACGCCGGCGTACAGTGGAAAGAACATGAAGGCGCGGCCAGTGCAGCCGCCGGGCCGCTTGTCGGCAAACTATTCGTTCTCACCGGAACCCTGCCCGGTTTGACGCGCGAGGACGCCAAAGAATTGATCGAAACCGCAGGCGGAAAAGTGAGCGGTTCCGTTTCGAAAAAAACCAATTACGTTGTTGCGGGACAAGATGCGGGCGCCAAGCTCGACCGCGCACGGGAATTGAATATCACCATTCTGGATGAAGCGGAACTGCTTCAACTGCTGCAAGGAGAACGTTCGTGAACAACAAACTGAGCAAAATAACAAAAGCCGTGTTTCCGGTAGCCGGGTTAGGAACCCGGTTTCTCCCGGCGACCAAGGCCAGCCCGAAAGAAATGATGCCCATCGTCGACAAACCGCTCATCCAGTACGCGGTAGAAGAAGCCGTAGAAGCGGGCATGACCGACATGATCTTCATCACGGGCCGCACCAAGCGTTCCATCGAAGACCATTTCGACAAAGCCTACGAACTCGAAACCGAACTGGAGTCGCGCGGCAAAAAGGATTTGCTCGACGTCGTCCTCCGTACCGTGCCGAAAGGCGTAAATTGCATCTACATTCGCCAGCCCGAAGCCTTGGGGCTAGGGCACGCCGTCCTGTGCGCAAGCCGCGTAGTGAGTGCAGATGAAGCGTTTGCCGTACTGCTGGCCGATGACCTGCTCGACAATGACGGCTCCTCATCCGTCATCAAACAAATGGCGGGCGTCTACGGCTACCACCGTTGTTCGGTACTCGGCACCATGAACATCCCACGCGAAGACACCCATCAGTACGGTATCGTCAGCACGGAACGGCAAGAAGGAAAAATCCAGCGCATCACCGGCATCGTCGAAAAACCCTCCCCCGAAAAAGCGCCGAGCACGCAGGCCGTCATTGGGCGCTACATCCTGACCGCGCGCATTTTCGACCACCTGCGCACCCTCGAACCCGGCGCAGGCGGTGAATTGCAACTCACCGATGCGATTGCTGCATTGCTCAAGGAAGAAGCCGTTCTTGCCTACCAGTTCGACGGCGTGCGCTACGACTGCGGTTCCAGACTCGGCTATCTCAAGGCCACCATCGAACTGGGCCTGCGGCACCCGGAAGTTGGCGCGGAACTCAAAGCCTATCTCGACAGCCAATCGTGGATGTCAGCGCCTTTGCCCTGATTCTTTCCGCGTGCTCGGCAAGACCTGTTTTGGGCCGTTGCAAAGCCCAGAACACGTAATGTATATACGTACAAACCCTTAAATAGGCAAAAAAAACACAATAGATAGTGCCAAATTCACACGGTGTGTCAAAATTGAGTCACTCCAGCCTGGAGGCTGAAGATTCCTCGATACGGTTTAGGGAAGCCTCTGGCTCCATAAACGCCTGTCTCACTCGCCTCGCCATACACGAATGGCGAGGATGGCGTTCGACACGTGTTCAAGAATCAAAAACTGGACGAATTGAAGCAAGGAGAACCCATGAGTGTCGGAACGATAGAAAAGGTTGTTGGCACGGTTGCTGTGATGGCAGTGATACTCGGAGGCGGCAGCTATTGGACAGGTAGCTGGGTCGAGCAGGAATTTCGGGAAGGCGCGGCCAAGGCGACCAAGCAAGGCGCCATGACGGTGAACGTAGTCGATTACCAACGTGGCGTCTTTGGCGCATCGGCGCGTACCGATGTCGTTTTTATGGTGCCTTTCGGGGAAGATTCCTCGGGCGCGATGTCGATCACCGTCCCCGTCATTCACAGCATCCGGCATGGTCCTTTGCCGGCCCTGACCGCTGCCGCGCGCATCCATTCCGAGATGCAACTGACAGAAGAAATTCTGACTCGATTCAGCGAACTTTTCGGCGCGGACCCGTTCGAGAGCAAAGCGCCGCTCACCATCGACACCGTAATCGGTTGGGGGGGAGAGAAGCGCCTGCACCTTGTTTCGCCCAAATTTGAAGCGCTCATCAAAGAAGACCAGACCAAGGTGTCCTGGGGGGGATTGAATAGCGAAATCGTCATGAGTGCCGGCCTGACCCATCAAAAAGGGACTCTCGAAATAGGCGGCCTATCTTTCATTAAAAATGACGACGACGTTTTTCAGATTGGACGCATCACCCTCAAGCTCGATGCCGCCCGCAGCGAAAGGTTCGAGTTCATCAGCACCGGCACGACAAGCATCGACCTGAACAAACTCCATTTCCGGGGAATAGCCGATAACGGCGCGGTTCGTGGCATTGAATTTGAAAACTTTCGTATCAAGGTGGACGCCTCCATAAAAGAGGGCGCGCTGGGTTCGGAATTGAAATTCGATGCCGACAAAATCATCGTAGAAGGCAGAACGAAGGAGACGATCGAACGTCCCCGTTTGACGTTTCAGCTAGAAAACATAGATGCCGGCGCCTACGAAGCCATCCTGCAAGCCATGCAAAAGACTCTGGGCGACCAGATAGAGCAAGAGGACGAGGCAAACCAGGGACAGGCGATGGACACGGTTTTGCAGGAACAGATCAAGGTTCTACTACTGCGTCAGCCAGCGCTTTCCATCAAAGAAATGAGCGCACAGTGGCCGGAAGGCGTTGCGACAGGAAATTTCCGCATTGCTTATACGGGTGACGGCAATCCCCATCCTGACAGTCAGCCTCTATCCAGTCTGTCCGGCGATTTACAGTTATCGGTGCCACGCGCGCTAGTGATTCGCCAGATGAGCGCGCGAATCTCCGAGGAAGTCGCCGACGCGCTCGAAGACGGCGAAGAAAATGAAATCAATGTCGGGAAAAAAACACAGGAGGAGGTCGACAAGCAGATGGCAGCAATGCTCAAGAACGGCCTTTTCGCGGAAAAGGAAGATACCCTGACCGTGGATGCACGACTCCGGGGCAGCGAACTGAATCTCAACGGCAAGGTGCAACCGCTCGAAATTCTGCTGGGCTTGCTACCGCTCTGAGTCTCATGGCGGTAAATGGGCGGAGGTAGGGGCGTTGCATGCAACGCCCCTACTGCTATTCGCCAACACAATCGTTCCGCCCTGGCATTCGGTAAATCAGCATTTTTTCGGTCAATTGGCATCCTTTTGGGCCGGTTTGAAACCCGCCCCTTGCCCGCAAGCGGGGGAAGGGGTATGTGGTAGGGGCGAATAATCATTCGCCCCTGTTTCCCGTTGGGATATGCATACATCAACAACACGGGTTCAAAAACGGTTAGAATAGTTGTCGTTGTCATCTAACGAAAGGACGCCGCCATGAACCAGCCTCCCTCCCACGACACCAGCTACAAAGCGCTTTTCTCCTGCCCGGAACTCGTACGCGACCTGTTACGAGGATATGTTCCCAGCAAATGGCTCGAAAAAGCCGACTACGGCACCCTCACGCGGGTCAATGCCAGCTACGTATCGAGAAACAACCAGCAACGTCACGACGACATGGTGTGGCGGATCAAAGTTGGCGACCAATGGGTGTGGGTCTATATCCTGCTCGAATTCCAGAGCGAACCTGATCGCTGGATGGCGGTGCGGATCATGCAGTACGTCAGCCTGCTCGCGGAGCAACTGATAAAAGAAGACGTGCACAACGAACTACCGGGAGGACTCTTG